>Ga0193709_1000029_pt1 | contig 70832 bp, 68 predicted proteins | sample H3c2metaG_FD_160571 | JGI IMG/M metagenome (GOLD analysis project Ga0193709, IMG submission 160571) | Soil microbial communities from a riparian zone of the East river system, Colorado, United States - H3c2 | ecosystem: Environmental > Terrestrial > Soil > Riparian zone | place: USA: East River...
CATCACCAACCAATCTCCAGTGAAACTTCTTTCTCCGGGTTGCCGTTACGCGATTCCCCGCAAAACAGCGATGAACCACAATTTTTATCCATGAATCACGAACTACATCATGCAACCCGCATCTGCCACAAATCGGTTAAGTAGGCTGAAGCTGCCCCGTTCCCAACTTCACCCAACTTAACCTAACTTCACCAAAACTTTATGCTTGGTCGAATTCATCTGTTTCGCGGGTTGAATCTTAAAACTCAGCGTTCCCAGGTGTCCGCGCGAACGGAATCACGTCGCGAATGTTCGAAACGCCCGTCAAAAACATCAGCAAGCGCTCAAACCCCAATCCGAATCCAGCGTGGGGCACAGTCCCATACCGCCGCAGATCCACATACCACCAATAATCTTCCTGGTTGAGTTTGTGGAATTTCATATTCTCCAAAAGCTGGTCGAGCCGCTCCTCGCGTTGCGCCCCGCCAATCACTTCACCGATTCCCGGCACCAGCACGTCCATCGCCGTCACCGTCTTGCCGTCGTCATTCAATCGCATGTAAAACGGCTTAATTTCGCGCGGATAATTGAAAACAGTTACCGGCGACTTGAAATGTTCCTCAGTCAAAAATCGCTCATGCTCCGATTGCAAATTCAGCCCATATTCGACGGGAAACTCAAACTTCCTACCCGATTTGTTCAGAATCTCAACCGCTTCTGCATACAGCACGCGCACGAACGGTCTGTCGACGACGAACTTCAACCGTTCATTTAGGCCTTTATCCACAAATTTGCCGAAAAGCGCCAAATCCTCGGCGCAATGTTCCAGCGCGTATTTCGCCATGCCTTTGATGAACTCCTCGCCCAAATCCATGTTCCCCTGCAAATCGCAAAAAGCCATCTCCGGCTCGATCATCCAAAACTCGGCCGCATGGCGAGCCGTGTTCGAGTTCTCCGCCCGAAACGTGGGTCCGAACGTGTAAATATTCGAAAGCGCGCATGCAAAGGTCTCCCCTTCCAACTGCCCGCTCACCGTCAAATACGTGGGCTTCCCAAAAAAGTCCGACTGCGGCTTTTCATCAATGTTCCCCTTCAGCGCAGTAACCCTGAACATTTCGCCCGCTCCCTCGCAATCACTCGCCGTAATAATCGGCGTATGGATGTACACAAAATCGCGTTCCTGGAAGAACTGATGCACCGCAAAAGCCAATTTGCTGCGCATCCGAAATACCGCGCCATACAGATTCGAACGCGGACGCAAGTGCGCAATCGTCCTCAAAAACTCCGCCGTGTGCCCCTTCTTTTGCAACGGATACGTCGCATCCGCCACACCGACCAACTCGATCTTCGCCGCCCGCAACTCCCATTTTTGCCCTTGCGCTGGCGAGGCCACCACCTTGCCTTCGACCACTGCCGACGCCCCGGTCGTAAGCTGCAGCATGTGCTCCGAACCCGGTGTTCCGGCATCGACTACAACTTGAAGATTCGCCAGGCAAGAGCCGTCGTTCAGCTCCAAAAACGAAAAGCCCTTCGAATCCCGCCGCGTTCGCACCCATCCCTTCACCGTCACCGCCTCCTTCGGCTCGGTGGAACCCAACACATGCTTAATCAAAGTGCGCATGGGGAATTACTTTCGTGGAAATGCCTTCGAAGTCAAACTCAAGCGGCGTTGAAGCGTTGAATTGTTAAAACGGGAGGACACCCAGGCGAGTAACAATTCTGAGTATTCCCGTGAAAGCAGCAAAGGACTTTCTTCGTGTCAACTATGGAAACCAGACCAGATTGGGATTATCCAGGCGACCTTTGTCGGTTCTGAAATCCCAATACTCGGTGTTCTTGAATCTTGCCGCATGACCGTCCAGAAAACTGAAATTCGCCCCGTGATTATGAAGATTGGTATGCACGTTGTTTTCCTGGGCTACGCCGGCCAGTTTGCCATTATCAAATAGCCAAACGACGCGCACTGGCTGGCGTATGGTGCATAGCTTCACCTGATTGGTGGTGCCAGTGCCGTTGACGTGCTCATTCAGGCAATAATGGAAAAGGTTTATGCCATTGCTGCGGCGTGGATTCCCCGGGCAAATCCAAATTGCTCGACCGGGGTCGATGTCTGGATTTGTTCTCCACGGCATCTCGCGGTACGGCCGGATTCCCAGCATACGTGGCAAATCATTATACCATCCTTCATCAATCGAAATTCCATTAGGCGCGCCATCCTGCGGCAAATAGTCGTCGTTTTCACTGACAAACATTTGCGTTGCCGCGCCCCATTGTTTCAGGTTGTTAATGCAGGAAACGGCCTGTGCCGCTTGCTTGCCACGCGCCAAAGCAGGCAACAAAAGGCTGGCGAGGATGGCGATAATCGCAATTACCACCAACAGTTCGATCAATGTAAACGCACGTTCCGCCTTCATTTTTGCGCGCTGCGGCCTGGTCAGGGACCAGAAATTCATGACAGATTTGTGGCAGAATTGCCAGTACTTTCTAACCTCCGTCAAATCAAGGTACCCCCGAAAACTCACAAAACTTGCCTTGACAACTGGGCCAAATGGACAAATTGTACTTTAGATGTTCGTATGAAAACTTCGACCCGCAGTTCTCGTTGGTTCAAAAACACAATCCCGGTTGTAATCCTCTTGGCGTTGTCTTTGGCGCTGAGCGCTTCTGCCGGGGCCGCCATATCGGTGGTTTCGGACTCTGGAGCCCCACCGAACCAACCCGGCTCCCCGGGTCAATTCTCAGGCGGCCTTTCGGAGGTCTTGAAAATGGTCGATGCGAAAGTCGACGTAAATGTCATTACGGCTTACATCCAAAGCTCGCCGACCGCCTACAATCCGAGCGCTTCTGAAATTATCGCGTTGAACGATCGTGGTGTGCCGTCTGAAGTAATCGCGGCTATGTTAAAACGCGGCAGCGAACTGCGCGCGATGGCGATGGCTTCCACGCCTCCTCCTCAGCCAATTCCCAATGCAACTGCTCCTTATACGGAAAATCCCGACTATTCGTCGGCTCCGCCAGCGACCTATTCGGATTACGGGTATCCGTCATCATCGGTTTATTACGACTCCAGCTATGGCTATCCGTATTATGGCTACAGTTATCCATGGTACGGTTATTGGCCGTCTTTCTCCTTCGGTTATTATCCTTACTATCACCGTTATCCCTACAATTCATTCGGTCGCTTCGGGCATCGGGACCATTTTACGGCATTTCGCGGCACAACTCGGTTCAACGGCGGATTTAATCGCTTCCCCTCGCACAGTGGTGGATTTCGAACGATGGCAAGCCCACGTGCATCTGTGACCATCGGAAGCCACAGCAGTGGGTTTAGAGGCGGGAGTTTCGGTGGAGGTTTTAGAGGTGGCAGCTTCAGAGGCGGCGGTGGATTTACCGCGCATGCTGGCGGCGGTGGCCATGCGAGCGGCAGAGGACGTTAGGGAAGAACGTTCAGACGTTAAACCATTGATTTGGATAAAAGCCCGAGCAGCGTCACAATTTAGCGTTTTGATGCTCTTAATTTCCTGATGCTTCAACGAGCACAATGATCCGGCGCGACTACGTCCTCAGAATGATTGAGGAGTTTTTTCAAGCGCTGTCGACCATCAAATCACTCAAAGCCGGCCAACAGTGGCGAGATGCGCGGAGCAGCGTCGAGCAGGAATTCCGCCGTCTTATCGGAATCGATGCGCAAGCCGTCGCTCAACTGAGCGAGACGGAGTTGCTGGCTCGGGTGGTACGAGGCGAACCGACCCTCGCAGTAAGAGAGAAGATCTTGATGTTAGCCACCTTGCTGAAAGAAGCAGGGGATATTTCGAGTGAGCAAGGACACACAGACGACAGTCGAGCCAGCTACTTAAAGGGTTTGCATCTGTTGCTCGATACGCTGGGTCGGGGAGATGTTTTTGAGTGCCCGGAATTTGTGCCCAAGGTGGAGGAATTTATGATTTGTCTTCGTGATTCCCGGCTACCGCTCGAAACGCAAGCGCGGTTGATGCAACATTATGAGCGCACTGGCGAATTCGCCAAGGCGGAGGACGCGCTGTTCGCGATGCTCGACGCAGAACCTAACCATCCTCCGCTTGTGGAGCTCGGCATTTCATTTTATCGCCGATTACAAAGTCAAAGTGATGCCCTTTTGGCTGATGGGAATCTTCCGCGAGCAGAGGTGGACGCGGGTCTCGTCGATCTGAATTCGCGCAAGATGGCTCTTTCGTGATGCGTGAGAAAGACTGGCGTTACAATCTGTGGCCCTGGATTTGCTTAGGTAGGGCATTACAAAACCATTTTTGTTATGACACTTGAGCAGGCTACTAAATTAATCAAATCGTGTGCTGAGCAGATGAATTCCCGTTACGGACAGGTCGTTTTCGATGAATGGGCCGTGGTTTCCTTTTCGGAGGATAAGACCCGGCTCATGGCCTACATCGGCCCTCGCAAAGAGGAGTTCCAAACGAATTTCTTGAGTGACGCTGGCTCATTGCGGGCCGGATTGCTCGCCACCCGTCACGAACCTGGGGATTTCGAGTTTGCCCGCCACGGCGTCGGCACGAGTTTTGAATCGTTTATGGTGCTTGGCCACGGCATGTACCTGATTTGGAACAACACCGTCCAATCTATGGACGGCATTGCCAAAGACCCGCATTGGCTTGGCGCACAGGTGCCGTTTGCAGAATTGAGCGAAAAAGTTCAAGCGGATCCGGTCGCGTTATCTGCAAGATAATCAGTTCCGTTTGACGTTTAACTGAGTAAGGCTGCTACTGGCCCAAGCCTGTGTACAGGAACGCGAGATAGACGGCCACCAAGAGCCATCCCATAATGCGTGGGAGCCGGCCAAAAATTGCAACAAATCCGAAATGCACAGCCGCTGTGGTCATCAATATGGCGGCGCTTGTGTAGAAAAAAGAGGGAACCTGAATCGGCTGATACATCGTATAGATCCCTACACTCAGAGGTATGCTGATGTGTCCGTCGCCAACTTGTGAAGTATAGACAACCTCCGGGTTGCCGCGTCTGGCATAGTAGAGAGCTAATATCCCGTTCGGCAGGACCATCAGCCAACCACTCAGCCATCCGAGATGTTTAGCGCTTACAAACCCGCTGTTGATGTTGGACAGCCAATCCACAAGCCAATCCGTGCTTTTATAAATCGCGTATGCACCGACCGCAAGGAGGAGCAAATCAATCGTCAATTTCCAACTGAAAGATTTGTTTTGCCGGACATTGGTTTTGAGAACGTCATAGACATGAAACGCTTGCCAGAACAGAAATAGACCGATCATCACGAGTCCGTCCGTAAACGTCAGCTTGCCATCTGCGGCGAGGGCCCAAACCACGCCGGTAAAAAAGACGACCGCGGTCAGGGTCAACAAAAGAGAGAGACGATTGATTTTGAATAGTTGCTGTTTTTCTTTTTTCTTTTTCGATTTCTGCGCCTTCTCCGGCGGCAAAACACTCATTCCCCAAAAGATTGCCGGCAAGCCGAGCAGCAAGGTCATATTGGTGACATTGTTGACGAGGGCATTCGTCAGCACCTCTTTGCCAGGCCCGCCTTTCGCGCCCATGACAAATGCGAAGATGAGATTGCCCATGCCCGAACAATAGGGCATCACGAGCGTGCCCAAAACTGTCCCTTCCAAACCGCCCGCAGACATGGCTTCCAACCGCCAAATCATCAGAAATGAAGCGGCAACGAAGATGGTCAGGAACCAAAAGGGAGCGAAGCCAGTTGCTTCAATCCATTTAACGAGCCAATTCACATTTTAATAAACGTCACGCAGGTAACGTCGCTCGTTCCTCATCAATGTCACATTGACGTAATTAGCGGCTGCTTCGGGTGAAAGGCCGCCCTCGGTCTGAGCGATGACAATGAGTGCCTGGTGGACATCTTTTGCCATGCGCCTGGCGTCGCCGCAGACATAAAAGTAAGCGCCATTTTGCAGCCAGGCCCAAAGTTCTTTTGCATTCTCCATCATCCGGTGCTGCACATAGATTTTGTGGGCCTGGTCGCGCGAGAATGCCAGGTTGAGCCGGTGCAACTTCCCTTTTTTCTGATAATCGAGAAACTCCTCGCCGTAGAGGAAATCGGTTGCTTGATGTTGCTCGCCAAAAATAAGCCAATTACGTCCACTCGCGCCTTCGAGTGTTCGTTGTTCGAGAAAGGCGCGAAACGGTGCGATACCTGTGCCTGGGCCGACCATGATCATGTCCGTCGAATTATCTTTTGGCAGGCGAAACGTGCGCGATTCCTGGATGTAAATCGGAATGTTCCTAGCGAGTAACTCAGTATGATCGGCGAAGAAGCCAGACGCCAATCCCTTTTTCTCGCGCCCATGCGTCTCGTAGCGAACGACCGAGATACAGATATGCACCTCGCCCGGATGCGCTTGCAGCGACGATGCAATTGAATACAGGCGAGGGACGACGGGGGTTAGTTGCGCCAGAAAAACTTCGGGCGATTCAAATTGGCCTTCGTCGAATTCCTTCAAAATGTCGACGTAATCACGAGTATAGATGTAATCGCTGAGCACTTCGCTGTTATCGACGATTTCCATTACACGATTGCGCTGTTCGCCTTGAGGTATCCGCTCAGCCAGGCCGGCGAGGACTTTTCGATTTGCGCGATTCAGCGTGTAATCTTTAAGCAAGGCTTCGTGCAAAGTGGTTTGCAATCCTTGTGCGCTTTTCACTGGTGTGTTTGGCGGAAAGCCGAGCAGGGCGACAACTTCATCCACCAATGCCGGTGGATTTTGTGCAAAAGCGCCTAGCGAATCGCCTGGTGTGTAAGTCAGGCCGCTCTCGGCAAGCTGCAAAACGAAATGGCGCGTGTCCTTTTCCGAACCGGGCTTGGTCAGTTGGACATGCTGAGTTAACTCCGCAAGAAATGGATTCTTGCGTGAATAAGGGCTTGCGTTCGCGGGTGTCGGCTCAGGCATACTGTTTTGTCGCGCAGACTCTATTCGGCCTCAGGAATTTTTGGAAACCTTAAAATAGGGACGTATCAGCGCTGAGGGAGGCGCATCAGGTCAAAGCGGTTTCCGTTATAAAACCAGCCGTAGAGGCGGAATGTTGCATAAGCTTCAGCCACCGTAAGCGCCAGAAGCGGCAAGGCGATGCGCTGGTCGGGAATGAACAAACTCGCTGCGCACAACCCCAGGAAAGCGAGCATGAAGAAGGCCATGGAGATAATCAGGCCGGCAGATCGGAAGCGAATTCTTGCCGTATCGTTTGTACCACCGCTAATACCGAAGGTAAGCGTGAGGAAACGTCCAGCCAGTAAGAGGACGCCAATCTTGAGACCAAACCAAAATCCAAATTGCAACGGCATGCCGGTTTGCCAAACAACCATCGTGCTGCAAAGAATCGCAAAGGGAAAAACGAACGGAAGTTGGACGGTAGAGCATTTTACCAGAAACACCGATAGTTCGCGCAGGCCGATGCCAAGTCCGGCATACATTGGTATGCCGATACCGCTGCTAATGGTAACTTGAAACGCCCGTCCGGTCGCAAGGAACACCGCGAGAACATGGCAAATCGTGATAAACAAGCCGATTGCGAGGAGCCAAAATTTGGCTGCCGGACTGACCAGGTCCGCGACCAGCGCCAACAGCAGCGCAACCCCCAGATTACGAAAAATTGTTTTCCATGACGCACTGATGCGCAATCCATTCGGAAACACAAAATCGGCTAGGACCTTTTCTCGATCGCTAAGCCAGCGCCAAAGGAGATTCTCCAACCAGCCTGCGTTTTGCCATGGAAAGGGCATGAGAAACTGGCGCGAGCGAATCACTTCTTCGATAGCTGTGGGCCCAAGGCGAAAAGGGCGTTCTGGATCCCTGTCCTGGGAAATGGGTGTTGGCGTCTCGGTATGCGGAACCAAATCCGAAGCCGGCGGAATGGCGCGCTCCTGATATCGATAGCCGCCGGCCAGACGGCGCAGTGAGCCATTGAATGTCATGATTACCGCCGCAATTGGAATGAGTAAAACAAGGTAAGCCCAATGAGAATTTGGCAGAAGCAACTCAAACAGGGAAACCGGCCAACCTGTCGGCAGCAGCAGATTCAAGCTCGATGCATGACGATCAACAACCTCGAGCAGCACCGGCCCAATGTAAGTTCTTCCCACAATAAACGCGAAGATGAGGACAACGAAGCCGTTCACCAACAACCGATACGGCAGCCAGGGGAGCCGCGCGGCGCAGAGTGTCGCCATGCTTATCATCACGGCCCACGTCAAAAGAGCAAGCAGCGGCACGACCGTCCACTTTAATGCTGAAAAGTCGAGCAACCATGCCAGGACAGAAAATCCGGCCGCAAAATGAAGCAGATGTACGAGACTGCCGCGCAAGAACCTCTGAAATTCCCAACGAAAGACAGTCGATTCACTTATTGGGAGAAGAATCAGAGTGCGCAGGTCTGAAGACGCAAAGAGGCATGAGAGCACCGCTTGAGCTCGAAAAATCATCAACGCAAAACCCCAAAGAGAAATGAAAGCGAGGGCGGTTTCCGGATGGGAGGTTTCGTCCTGCATGGTCCAGACTAAATAGCCGGGCGCCAAGGCAATGAGTGCCGCTGCGAGCGGAGTTATGCTGTAATGTCTCCGAAGCGTTCGCGCAGCGCGGCATTCGCGTTTTAATTCGGGCGAAACTCGGATCATCCTCCTTACACCGCGATGGACCGCCTTCTCGAATTGTGGCGAATGTAATCTCATCGGCCAGAGTCCCGTAATAGGCGGAACATCTCCTCGAGGACGTTGTCCTTATCGCTGGCCTGCTGCCGGAGCCGTTCGAGAGTATCGAATGCGCGGATTTCGCCTTTGTGAATAACGCAGACGCGATCAGAGAATCGTTCCGCGACATCGAGGAGTTGAGTCGAATAGAGAATGGTACGCCCGCGACTGGCCGCGGCACGCGCATGCCGTTTGAATGCATCTATGCCGTGCGGGTCCATGCCTGAAGCGAAAGGTTCATCAAGCAGCCATACTTCACGGTCGGCGGCCAACATTGCGACCAGGGCAGCCTTGTAGGCCTGTCCCCGAGAGAGCGAATTAACTGGCCGCAACGCCAGGGGCAATAAATCGAAATCACGCAGCAATTCCAGGACCCGCTCTTCTGCTCCATTGCCATCCGCTTCGAAAAGGCGCAGCACAATCGCGATATTGCGAACAACAGATTGCTCCCAAAAATGAAAAGGAAAATCGGGCAGCAGGTGCATGCGGCGGCGCAGGTCCAGACGGTCTCGCCTGAATTCCTGCTCGTCCAAATAAAGCGAGCCCTTATCGGGCGCGGCAATTCCTGCGATACAGCGGATGAGGGTAGTTTTGCCCGCGCCATTTGGGCCGAGCAGACTGACGATTTGTCCCGGCTCAATCAGTAATGAAACACGGTCCAGCGCCCGCACCGGGCCGTACGATTTCAAAACTCCTCGAAACTCGATGTTCATTCACGAGGCGAGGACAACGCTGAAAAAGAGGTCCAGAATTGCAGGCTATTTCGCGACCGGCAGCCCGGCATTTTTCCAGCCATTGATGCCTCCATCGAGGTGATAAATGGATTGGAAATCGTGCTTCTGAAAAATCTTCAATGACTGCGTGCTTCGGCCCCCTGAAGCGCAATGGACCAGATAGGTTTTGGATTTATCCAGTGAATTGATGCGCTGCTCGAAATTGGAGCCATGGAAATCGATATTGGTTGCGCCAGCAATGTGGAATGACCTGAATTCCTCGGGCGAGCGAATGTCAAGTATGACGAGATTTGTTTGCGAAAGCAGTTTCTGTGCGTTTTTGGCGTCGACATGCTTGATCGGTTCAGGTCCGGATTTTTCGGCAGCGGAAACAGCAAACACACAGGCGGCCAAAGCCAGCACGAGGACGGGCCGATAAAGAAAGCTTGAGGGGGCAGAGATCATAAGTCGTTGGTTACGTTTCTATGTTGGACAACACGAGAAGTGAAATTCTCGCCTGTGGAAACGTATTGTCAACAGCGTTTGAAGGTCAATACTTCGGAAATCACCAGTTGATATTTTCGACGATGTTCACGAATGACAAATGGAATATCGCGACGCCGATTCAAACGAAAGTGCGGTTGGAGCGTTGTTTCCAAATCAGGAGGCGTCAACCATTCGCGTTGGGGAGTGTATTCCTTCAACCATGAAAATGGAGACGCGATCAGGAGCTGGCCGCCAGGTGATACCAGGTCTGGAAGCTGGCGTAAAAATCTGGAAGGTGAGGGGAGCCGACAAATGAGATTAATGGCAGCCACAATATTAAAGGGGCGCTTCGCGATTGAGGCAAGATTTTGAGCATCGCCGACTTGAAAACGCACTTTGCCTGGTCGCATGCCTTGGGGCAATGTGACTCGGCGCGACCTCACTTCTGCTCCGGATTCGTGAATTTGAACTTTCGTTGCGCCTCGTTTGGCAATGTTGCGAGCCGAAAGAACAAAGCGCTTCGAGTTATCCATTCCAATGACTTCATTGGCCAACCGGCTCAGTTCGAAGGTGAAACGTCCGACGGCGCAACCGATGTCGAGCGCGCGAGAATTTCCCGAATGCGAAACAGGCAGCAGGCATTCCTCGCGAATGCGTTCGTGAAAGCGTAGCAACTCGCGAGGGACAAATTCGAAACCGCAAACATCATTTGGTTTGCCGTAATGGAAAAGCAGATACTCGTGCAGGTAGCGATTTGTTTCGTATGGATTGGCCTTCACGTGGCGACCTGCTTTACGAAATCGGTCGGTTCGTAATTTTTGATCAGCAGGACTTCGCGATTGTCTTTGTGCATCCAGACGCCATTCAGATTGATCTCCGGCGTTTTGTGCGGCGCAAACAGAATATCTTCGTGAGTGGCATTCTTCTTATCTTTGAACTTCGACAGGTCCAGCTTGCCGCCAAGGTGATCGTCGCGGCCAGTGGCGACGTGCATCGTGCCGAGAATCTTTTCGTCCTGAATGTCTGCTCCAGCAACGGGAAGGACCTGCGTGCCAAGACCCAGCTCGCCGAGTTGGCCCGTTGCGGGATCGCTCCGGAATGTCGCGAGAACCTTTTCGAGCGATTTGGCATTGCCGCGGAGCAAAGTCCCATTTTGTACCCGGCCATCGGCCACTTCCATCAGGGCAAGCGTGCCATCCTCTTTAAGCTTCATCGGAAATTGACCGCGGGCATTCGTAGGCACCCAATAGATTTCGCCCGCGGGTAGATTGGCGATCTCACCCGGCGTGCGGCAAAGGCCATGGCTCTTTTGGGCTTCCTGACGCGCGAGCTCAAGCGTGAGCCGATATTTTTCACCGAGTGCCTCGAACTCGATTACGACATCGTCGCATCGAGTCAATGCCTGGCGAAAACGTTCCGCTTTGACCGAGACATCATCGTAATTCCTGGCCAGGCCGCTGCGAAGGATGGTTTCGTTGCAGCCATGCATGGTTGCGCCCCGGAAGCCCATTGTTTTCGCTAATGCGGTAAGTGGAGCTGTAGCCGAATAGGTTGAAAGATAGAGGACGATATCGAGATGGTTGAGAACATCATCGACTAACCGAAGAACCTTTCCTTCCGTCGACACCACGGTGGTGGGAAGTTCAAGATTGCTGCCGCCGGTCGGCTCATAAGCGAAGAATTGGACACTTGCGAACGGCAGCTCATTTTTGTGTTGGAGCAAGCCCTGATAGAAAACTTCGTAAGCAATACGTTGCGTGTTCAGGTTCTTCTGCTCGAGAAATTTCCAGGCGCGAACGTCCTGCGGGTTTGGCAGATCTATGAAAACTGCGATTCGCTCTGATGGCTTGGGGTGAAAAATCGTGCGAATCAGCCGGACGAGGTCGAATTCTGGGATGTTCATCGCGGATAGGATAACGCCGATTTTGGTTTGTGCAAATGGGGGCTGTGGTGATTAGTAAACTGGTGATTGGCAACTGGTAATCAGTGATTGGTAATGGACGATCGATGGCCTGTTCGACGGCTGGAGAATTTTTTTGGTTACCACCGGTTACCGTGAGTTACCGTAGGTTACCGGTAACGTTAACGTAGCGATTGAGAAGTCTCCGAAAGTTTTTACAAGTGTCAGGAATCCTGGGGTGTCGGCACAAAGGGATTCCGGTGGACGATCAATTCGCAAACGATTGGAGCTTCGCAAGTCCATAGGAGCAACTTTTAAAACAGTTAACCTGACTTTTGGACGTTAGCCCACCGCGCTGAAGCGGGGTGTTAATGAGAATCTGCCTGTACTTTTTCATTTTTTCATGAGGGACTATTGCACGACAAGAGTGAGATTGATAAGGGCAAAGTTTGGGGACATTTGGCGCCGGAAGCTTCGAAGGCCCGATCATAGAGCGAAACTGGCGTGAACAGTTACTCCTCTTAATACTTTAACACTGTCCCGAGAAACCGCTTACACTCTTCTGTTTTGGGAGCATCGAAAACAGATTTCGTGTCACCGAACTCAAGCACACGCCCCTCAGAAAGAAACGCCACTCGGTCGGCGGCAACGCGAGCGAATCCCATTTCGTGTGTCACGAGAATTAGGTCAGTGCCTTCTTCGCGCAATTTCCTGATCATGTCGAGAACTTCTGCCGTCATTTCGGGATCGAGAGCGGATGTCGGTTCGTCGAACAGGACGACGCGAGGCTTAATCGCGACGGCGCGAGCAATGGCGACGCGCTGGCGTTGGCCGCCGGAAAGGGCCGCGGGCTTTTTGTTCGCGTGTCCATCGAGTTGAAATCGGCGCAGCAATTGAAGGGCGACGTCATGCGCCTGGGCTGGCAAGTGGTTGTGCACTTTTTCAAGCGGCAAGACAATGTTTTCGAGAGCAGTGAGATGTGGAAAAAGATTGAAAGCCTGAAAAACCACTCCGACCGTGCGGCGATGACGCAACAGCGCCGATTCCTCGAATTGAATCGCTTCGCTATTCAATTCGACGGTTCCACAGTCGGGAATTTCCAATCCAGCCAGAATTCGCAATAGAGTTGTCTTGCCACCGCCAGACGGCCCAACGAGGACGAGGCTATGCGTTTCTTCCAGGACCAGAGATACAGAATTTAGCGCCTGATGCGCATCGAAGCGTTTGGACAAATTGGAGATTTTAAGTTTCAAAGCGGAGCCGCTTTTCAAGCGACCGTGTCCAGAGTGAAATCGGCAGCGTCAGGACAAGGTAGCCGATCGCCAGTGGAATATAGCATTCGAGCGTGCTGTAGGTGATGGAGTTAATGTCCCGCGCTGATTGGGTGAACTCGTTGACCGCAATGATGGACAGCAGGGACGAGTCTTTTATCAACGATACAAACTGCCCAACCAGTGGCGGCAACGACAAGCGGAGGGCTTGCGGAAAAATAACATAGCGATAAGTCTGGGCGCGAGTCAGCCCGATCGCTTTAGCCGATTCAAGTTGCGATTGGCCAATACTTTCGATCCCCGCGCGCACAATTTCGCTGATGTACGCGCCGCTGAAAAGAGATAGAATAAGCACGCCGACGAAATAGCGATTTCCGACGTGAAAAGCGTCCGCAACCACGTAGAAAAAGACCAGTATTTGGACCAGTAAAGGCGTGCCTCGGACGAGTTCGACGTAGATGTGTCCAAAATAACGCAGCGGCAGAAATTCAGAGCGTCGAGTCAGTGCAAAAAGAACTCCGATTAAAGTGCTCAAGAAGAGCGACGTGATCGAAATCGTTAGAGTCATCAACCAACCCGCAAGCAGGGTTGAGCGATAGTTGAGAACCGCCTGCCAGTTCCAGCGATAAGTGATTTGATGAAAAGAAAAGTAGAACACAGCCGCTACCATTGCGGCAGCGACCAGAGCCGCCGCAAACTTTGACAACAGGCCAGGGGGCGAGGCGTGATTTGATAACGCGGTCATTCCGTCGTTTCAGAAATAAAACGGAATGCCGAGCTTGAGGAATTGCTCCTTTTGCTCTTTCAGATATTTATCTCCAAGCCTTTCGAAGCCACCGTTCTTTTTGAACACCACCAGAAACGCATTGACTTGCGCCTTGAGAGCCTGATCGTCACCGCGAAGGCCAACAGCCCATCGTTCCTCCTGAAAAGGCTTCAAAATGGCTCTGGTGCTGTCCTGATGCTGCTGCCAATGCTTGAAGACCGACATCTGATCGTAAATGAAGGCCTGCGCTTTGTTCTGCACGACTTCCAATACACAAGCATCTTCCTTATCGAGGACGAGGATGTGAGCATGTCGCAAATGTTGTTGAGCATAGAGTTGCCCGGTTGTGCCTTGCTTAACCGCAATCTTGAAAGCGGACCGATCGGCTTGTTCGATAGTGTCGATGGGCGCACTTTTGTTCGCGAGGATGCAAAGCCCTGTTCGTAAGTACGGTTCGGAGAAATCAATCGACTGTGCGCGCTCGGGGGTTTCGGTCATTGAAGAGATGATGAGATCGATCTTGCCGGTTTTCAGCGCAGGGATGAGGCCGTCGAAGGGAATATTTTGGATTTGGACGTCCTTGCCAAGAGATTTTCCAAGCTCGTTGGCCATTTCGACGCTAATCCCTGCGGGTTTTCCTTGCGGATCAACCATTTCGAATGGTGGATAGTTGAGTTCCATTCCGACGACCAAAGTGGATGTGGACTTCGGAGCGCAACTCGTTGCCAATATTACCAGCAGGAGAATTGCAAAGGGCGAAGTCAACGACTTGAGGCCTGAAAAGTTTGGGAAAGGCTTACTGGTGTCCCCCTCATTTCGGCGACCAGGAGGTTTCGATGCAAGATGAATATGCCTGACGAATTTTGGCATGCCCGGAGGATTGCCTGCGCAGGACAAATTTTCAACTCAACTCTGGCCGCCCCGGCATAAGAACTGCGTTCTGGGAACCGTTCCTGAGGTTCTGAATCTGCAAGTTCGCTGAAAGCAGTTTGGGACAACAGGTAACAGAAGAAAAAACTCGCACGATTATGGCCAAACCGCGCCGAAAACATGGGCAGAGTGTCCTGCTGTTGGACGATTTGTCCGCACCGAATTCGGCGCTACAGAAGAACATGAACATTCAATCCCTAAAAAAAGAAACTGCCACCTCCGAATCCATTACCCGGCTCGAAAGACTGATCACGATTTCGCCCAAAGGTGAATCGCCCGTGAATATGGCTTTGATTTACGAAGATGCGCAGAGACGCGAATGGGCTCGCGAGGCATTTGAACGCGTCGCCAAATTGGCTGGAAAGCAAGGCGTGCGGCCGACCTGGTGGAATCTGGACAACCTGGGAGACCCGGGCGTGCTCGCCGCGGCTGTTTCAACCGCGATGCGCGCCGATGTGATTGTTCTCGCCGCGCGCGCGGGAGAAGGCATGCCGCTGGCGTTTTACACGTGGATCAACGCGTGGCTGCCGAATCGTTTTCAGAGCGGCGGTGTGCTGGCTGCGTTCCTTGGCAAAACGGAGCGGTCGAGCGCACGGCCTGGCCGCATCGGAGAATATCTTCGTGAAGTCGCTCGGCAGGGACGCATGAATTTTCTCCTCGAGACACGCAAGCTTGAGGCTCATGCCAACGGGTCCAACGGTCACGCGCACCTGAGGGCCGCCAACGGTTCAGTCTCCTGCCCCAACCGTAGTCTCGCTTCGATTCGGTTCTGAATCGAATTAACCTGTAGCCGCCGACGTAAGGCGGCGGATTCAGTCTGCGGTCCGTTCAGTCCGCCTCCCTACTCGGCGGCTACTTCCGCTATGATCCGGGTTGAGAGCCACGTGACTTTCTCAGTTCCCGGCCCGGCCCGCTTTCGAATGCGGCGACGCATTCGTGGACGGAGGGATAAAAGCTCTCCTCGCTTATCTCACCCGCAAATCCAATCCGTTGAAGGATTTTGCGGAGCGGCGGATTGGCATGGGCGATTTTGAGCGCAATCCCTCGTTGTTGAAGTTCCGCATATAGGGCGTGCAACGCTTCCGCTGCTGTGACGTCGACGTCAGTTATCGCTTGCGCATCCAACAGGAACCAGCGAACTGGCGTTGAACTCGCCGCGATGATAGCGCGAACACGACCGACAAAATGACCCACGTTCGGAAAAAGCAATGGTGCATAAAATCGATAGGCGACTAACCCGGGAACCGTGGCAGTTTGAGAGAGATCGCCCAGATCATGAAAACCGTGCCCCGGAACAGCGCTCAAGACTGCGTCGTGCGGATGAGAGACGCGATTGATTAAGCCGAGGAGCGAGAGCGCCACTCCGATTAGAATTCCCGGAATCACTCCTGCCGACAGCACGCCGATGGTAGTCAGGGCCGAAATCATCGAGCTCTTTGGATAAAAGCGATAAATGCGTTTCATCGCATCAAGCTCAACGAGGCCAAATCCCGCGTAGATTAAAATCACGGCCAATGCGACAACCGGCAATTGCGCCATTACCGGCGTCAAATAAACGAGAGACAAAGCGAGCATTGCCGCGGCGACCAGGCTGGTCAGTTGTGTTTTTCCACCAGCGGAATCATTAGCGTCGTGCGCGCCTGACTGCCGGTGCCTGAGAACCCCTGGAAAAACGCCGCAAATACATCGGCCAGTCCCAAGGCTGCAAGTTCCTGATTTGCATTTACCTCATAGCCATTCTTGGCCGCAAAGGCTCGCGCGAGAAGGATGCCTTCCGTGTAAGTTAATAGCGCGATTCCGGCGGCTGCAGGGAACAGCAGTTGAATCTCGCGCCAGGTAACGTCCGGAATCGAAAACGTTGGGAGGCCACTTGGAAAGTTTCCAACGGTGGTGATGCCAAACCGATTCAGATGAAAGGCAATCGAGGCAATCACAGCCACGATGCATACGAACAATGCCGCCGGACTTCTTGGCGCAATTCGTTTGATTGCAACAAGGAGAGCCAGCAAACCAAACCCGAAGACCAAGGTAGCCAAATGTGTTTCATTAAGCTTGGAGGCCAACTCTCCAAGGCGCGGGAAGAAATCGTTGTTCTTCAGCGAAATGCCGAAAATCTTGTTCACCTGCGAGGCCATCAAAATCAGCGCGGCCCCGGTCATGTATCCCACGAGGACGGGCTTGGACAAAAAGTCCGCAACCGCGCCGATTTTTGCGCGCGCGCCCAGCAACAGCAGCAGTCCGCTTAGGAGCGCGACGGCCGCTGCGAGAACTGCGGCGCGAGTGGGGCTTCCATTCGCTAACGGTCCAACCGCACTGGCGATGAGCAGCGAAATCGCGAGGTCAGGCCCAACGATCACCTGTCGCGAACTGCCAAACAGCGCATAAACGACTAACGGGATTAATACTGCGTAAAGACCTTGCTGCGGCGGCAATCCCATCAGGGTCGAGTATGCGATGACCGATGGGATCATGACGACGCAGATGCTGATTCCAGCCAGAACGTCCGGCAGCAGCCACGCGCGCTGGTAGTTTCGGAATAGCGATAATCCGGGAACAAGGCGGACGAGCGCTGGGGCAGGGGTTGAACTTGTTCTTTGCGAAATGGGATGAGTCATGAAAGCCCTTATTCAACGAATCATTTCCGTTTGATTTCAACGAAAATCGAGCATCCACGGCCGGTACCACGACCTCTCAATTGGCATATATTTAGCTGATTCAAGCTATGGCTACTTGCTATTATTGTGAGACACTTTTCTTTTTTGGCGGAAAATCTGACGCGACGGGGCGATACTGTAATGCCAAGTGTCAAGCAGCTGGGAACCTGCTCGCTCGTTCACGCCAGATCCCGGCTGGGGAAGTCGAGCGTCTGGTTCGCGAGACCCATCATTCGAACTGCCCCCGTTGTGGCGGCCATGGACCTATTGACATACACAAGGCTCACCAGGTTTGGTCTGCTATTTTCATCACTTCGTGGAGCTCGAAACCCGAGCTTTCCTGCAAAAGTTGCGCGACAAAACGCCAGATTATTTCGAGCATCACTTCCCTTCTGTTCGGTTGGTGGGGTTTCCCGTGGGGTCTTGGCATGACCCCTCTGCAGGTTGCTCGAAATATCATCGAAATTGCTGGCGGCCCGCAGCCCAACAATCCCACGCCATTGTTGGAAAAATACATTCGTTTGAATGCCGCCGCTCAGTTGGCGCGAACCTCCCGCCCGCAATTCCCGCCATCGCTCTGCCAAATCCCGTCAATACGCAAAGCACCCGGCCTCCCGAACCGCAAGGCGAAGAGCGATACATGCCAAAATCCAAGTCGCTAGTGACATAAATCACCGATCGAAGCGTTCTTTCCTATCCTGCGCTGCTGATTTGAGCGTTGTATTGCTCCGGACCGAGTAATGATTTCAATTCTGACGGATTGGAAAGTTTAATCCTGTAAAACCAGCCGGTTTCGTAAGGAGCCGTATTTACGAGGGCCGGATTGTCCACGACGGCTTTGTTCACCTCGGTCACCTCGCCGCTCACGGGAGCATAGACGTCACTGGCCGTTTTCACTGATTCCACAACGGCGCTTGCGTCCCCGGCTTTGAGGTTCTTGTGCAGTTCAGGCAATTCGACGAAAACAACATCGGTTAACTCATGCTGGGCGTGGTCGGTGATGCCGACCGTCGCGATTTCGCCCGCCACGCGAACCCACTCGTGCGATTTGGCGTATTTCAAATCTGCTGGAACATTCGACATAACTTAATTCAGGCAGGGAGTCGCACGGCGGTCAATGAGATTTGAACTCATTTGTGTGCTCCCGAATCCTTAGCGAAACACCAGGAAGGCGCTAAGGATTCGGGTGTGCTGAATAAATGGGTTTAGGCACGACGACCGCAGGAGCTCGTTTTCCGCGAATCTCAATTTCGATGGGCGTTTGCGGTTTGGCAAATTCGGGCGGCACATAACCCAATCCAATGCCAATCCCAAGCGAAGGGCTTTGCGTGCCACTGGTTACCTCTCCGATTTGTGCGGCTTTTACTCCGCTGCTCCAGATTGGATAATGCGGCCTCGGCGGCGCAGATTTTTCGGTCATTTTGAAAGCAACGAGCTTCCTGGTCACGCCATTCGCCTTTTGATTCGCCAGAACAGCGCGGCCAACGAAGTCGTCTTTATCCAACGCGACGAAATAGCCGACGCCAGCTTCGATGGGAGTGGTCTGTTCATCCAGTTCATGACCGTAAAGGGGATAACAAACTTCGGTTCGCAATGTGTCGCGCGCGCCGAGGCCACAAGGCTTCAAGCCATACGGTTTCCCAAGCTCCAGCACTTTGTTCCAAACGGCCTCAATCGCTTCGCCTGGCGCAACAATTTCAAAGCCATCCTCGCCAGTGTAACCCGTGCGAGCGATCCAAAGCTCGGCGCCAGCGAACTGAATTTTGGCGACCTGGTTCTTTTTGAGCTGAGCTGGCCGAGCAACCAATGTTCCTCCGATCGCCGGACCGGCTGAAATCTTGTCAATAAATTCAATTACGCGCGGGCCCTGAACCGCGACTGCTCCCATCGCATCCGAAATATTCTGCAGGACAACACCTTCCGGACGATTGAATGCCGTAAGTTGTGTTTGCAACCAGCAACAATCAGCGTCAATTCGCGACGCATTAATTATCAGCAGATATTCGCCTTTACCGATCCGATAGGCATAAAGGTCGTCATTAACGCCGCCTCGCGCGTTGCACAAAAGCGTATATTGCGCCGTGCCTACTTCCAGCTTTCTGATGTCATTAGTCAGTGTTTGATTCAGAAACGCTTCGGCTTGCGGGCCGCTGACCGATACTTCGCCCATATGTGAAATATCAAAGATTCCAGCCGCTTTGCGAACCGCGATGTGTTCATCAGTGATGCTGGTGTACTGCACCGGCATTTCCCAGCCGCCAAATTCAATCAGTTTGGCGCCGAGTTTCTGGTGAGCGCTGAAGAGCGGCGTGCGTTTCATTTCAGGTGCCGGAAAGTAATGGCTCGAAGCTACGGAGGTCAAGCAGACCGCGGGCGAAGAGTTTGCCCGTCATAAAGCTCTTTGGAAGTGTGAGCTTGGACATTAGAGTAAAGCTGTGGGCCAAAAGAATGAAAAAATCGAGGCGATGGTTGACCGGTTTCGCGGTCAGGATTTGGACCCGCACTATCTGGCGTATTTTGATTGCTTTAACCAGCAACTTTTTTTCGAGGCTCATGAAGTGCTGGAGAAGCTCTGGCTACCGGCGCGGCATGAATCTGACGGGCTCTTTTACCAGGGCCTGATTCAGTTCGCTGGAGCGTTCGTTCACGTCCAAAAGGGGCGCGTTCAACCGGCGGCTGCCCTCCTCCGGCTCGCCCGAGGGAATCTTATTCGCTATCCCCGGGTCCATCATTATCTGGATATAGCTCGATTGATTGAATTGATTGAGTTGTGGCTTAGCAATGTGGAGAAGAATGCGGTGGCAACCAACGCCTGGAGCTTGCGCGACGCACCTCAGCTTGTGCTCGTGAAAAAGTGCTAAAAATGCTCATGCTCTGATTCTTTAAGCCTCTCCATCGATGAGGGTAAGTGCTTATTCTTCGGTATCGCCTCTTGTGCCAGATTCTATGCGGCGATCCCACTGCGCGTATCGAGCGCCTTTGGTATTGAATTCATGCTGGACCAGATTCCGATTTTGTTGGCCGAAGATAATCGAAATGACGTTTTCCTCATGCGGCGGGCCTTCGTACTGGCTGCAATTCCAAACCCGCTGTTCGTGGTAAACGACGGTCGGGATGCCATCGATTACCTGGCCGGAAGGGGAGTTTACGCCGAGCGTGGAAGGTATCCACTTCCTGGATTGCTGCTGCTGGATTTGAAGATGCCTTGGATGGATGGATTCGATGTGCTGGGCTGGCTGCGCCGACAACGGCAATTCGAGACTCTTCCGGTTGTTATTCTGACTTCTTCCCGCTTGCAGGCCGATGTCGACCAATCGAGATCGTTAGGAGTTTATGACTACCGGGTAAAGCCTCATGACATAGCGGACCTTGTCAGTTTGCTTGCAGATATTAGAAAGCGCTGGCTTGATAAGCCATTCAGTCAATTGGCGGGTTTGATCGATATGCCCGAAAGTGAGGATACCTCACAGCTTTGAGGACGGGCTTTTCGGCCGTTCTCCCTCTCACTATGAATGGCCTCAGCGAATAGGTCAGGCGTTGGGAACACCTACCAGATTTGCTTCGATAATGCCCTTGGCCGCCGCATGTCGAACCAGCCCGGCGATGTTGTGAATGCCGAGCTTTTGCATGACCTGCTGCCGATGCTTTTCAACCGTTTTTACGCTTAGATTTAATTCTGCGGCGATTTGCTTGTTCGCGTAGCCTTCGGCAATGAGCTGGAGCACTTCGGCTTCACGTTGTGTCAATTCGACATCCGCTCGCGCTGGCTGCCCTTCGCCTCTTTCCTGACAAGTTTGTTCGCGCAGGCGTTTAGCGATTGCAGGACTGAAGTAAGCATTTCCATTCAAGACTTCCCGAATTGCCTGCACCAGATCTTCCGCTGCGGTCTGTTTGAGAAGATACGCCGCTGCGCCGGCGCCCAGGGCTTGCTGCACATGCTCGTCGTCTCCGTAAGTGGACAAAACAATCACTTTCGCCGAAGGAATGTTCTTCAGAATCTGGCGGGTCGCCTCCGCTCCATTGAGACGCGGCATGGCCAAATCCATAATCACAATTCGCGGATTATGCTGCAATGCCATCTCGACCGCATCGCGGCCGGTCTGCGCTTCCGCAACGATTGAGATGTCTCCTTCGGAGAGTAAAAGAGCTCGGAGTCCTTGGCGCACGATCGTATGATCGTCAACCAGTAATACCGTGATATTTGACATAGATTTGTTGAGCGTGATTATCAATTGACGGAGTATGGTTGGGGCTTCCCCAATATAAAATGGGGTGAAGCACCCAGTGGATATTCGCACGGCCATCTGTTTAAAATACCACACAACATTGGATGGACAGTTGGATTCTTATCCACAGTCCGTCGTTGCGAGTCGACGGGAAACCGATATGCTTATCAGCCATAGACGCTTAGCGGGAAAGTTGGATTATGCTCGAAAATAAGATCATTTTGTTGGTGGAAGATGACCCAAACGATGTGGTGCTGATCCAAAGGGCTTTTCAAAAGGCTGGATTGCACAATTCATTGAAACTGGTTCGCAATGGTGATGAGGCAATCGAGTATTTGAGCGGTCAAGAGGGTTACGCCGATCGCGAGCAGTTCCCGCTCCCATTTCTGATTTTGCTCGACTTGAAAATGCCCGGTACGGATGGGTTTGAGGTTCTCGCCTGGGCACGAAATACACCCAGCTTGAAGCGGTTGCTCATTGTCGTTCTGACCTCATCCAACCTGCAATCGGACGTCGATAAGGCCTATGAACTCGGAGCCAACTCTTACCTGGTCAAGCCAGTCGAGTTCAATGATATGGTCAATTTGATTCAAAGATTTGAAGTCTATTGGAGCGAAATTAATCGGACACCCACATCACCAAAGTCACCAATCCCTTTGCAACCCGAAACTACTCTGGGCTGAACTCGGCCGACGAGTCATCTATTATCGATCGGTTTTCATTCGCAAAGCTCCACCTGTCTTCGCAAATCACAAAAAAATTTAAAATTGAGAGATTTGATTCCAGGCAAGGTCTAACCGTTGTTAAGTCGAGCCGTACTCAGGCCGAGGGCTAGCCGCAGTTCCCTTGGCCGATAACTCAGCCCGACCGACCATTTGAATGAAAAAAACGAGTAGCGCAAATCCTGTGATGACGCGCGGCGGCTCGGGAGGCGCCCGACAAATCGCCGCTTCGCGCGGCGCCACAGTGCTGCACGTAGACGATGATCCGAACGACACCGCGTTGCTCGAGGCCGCGCGGCGCAAAGCCGGTGTCGATTTTCGCCTCGAAAACGTCGGGGATGGCGACCAGGCAATCGCTTATCTAATGGGCTCCGGCAAGTACGCAAACCGCGCGAATCATCCCTGGCCAACTTTGATTCTGTTGGATTTGAAAATGCCTCGGGCCACAGGGTTTGAAATCTTAAAATGGATTCGAAAGCATCCTGACTGCAAAACTGTTCCTGTAATCGTTCTCTCGGGTTCAGAACTGCAGGAAGATGTGCGCCAGGCCTATCTCGTTGGAGCAAACTCCTATCTCGTAAAACCTCTCGGCTTCGGGGCGCTGGTAAACTTGGTAAAGAACGTTACCGCCACGTGGCTGACGCCACGACCTTCGGTGGTTATGCCCTCAATTGCCCCCGAATCGCGCCGCGCCGTCGGGAATTACCGTGCAGAGACGTCGCCAAAACGATAGCACCGTGAATTCTCAAGCACGTTAAACCGTGAGACCGTGAGCATTACGGTTTCGAAGGTCGCCCCTGATGCAGCAATTCTGTAAGCGTTTCGAGGATGTCCTCGACAGTTGAAACTTTTTCGGCAGTCTCGTCTGGAACCGAAATGTTGAATCGTTCATCCAGCGACATAATAATCTCGATCAATGTAAGGGAGTCAGCCCCAAGATCTCACTGCGGTCCGCGCAGTTTGCTCGGCTGTATCGAAGCCCGTCAACTTCATGGTAGGCGCGCGCGGAAAGTCGTTCAGCGTCGCCCAACTCACCGAAGCTGGGGTCAAACGCATCAGTTTTGCCACTTCACTGTATCGCGCCGCCATGAACGGCCTGATCCAGGCAGCCTCTGAAGCAAAACAGCACGGCACATTCGGCTTCGTGGATCAAATCATTCTCACTGCCGACCTGAACAAGTTCTTTCCGGACTGAGTGATTTTTCGACCGAACGAGGATTCGTCAGAAAGCGAGGAACCGCCAACCAGTGCATTCGTCAAATACTGCGTCGTTAAACCCTGCCCGGATTGTGCCGCGACAAAATTCACGGCACTGCCGCTCGCTGAACAGGAACCAGTAACGAATTACTGATTACTTATCACCGTCCGCATTACTTCCCCGCCTGCCCAGTCAGCCCGCTCTTCTGCAACGCCGCGAACACTTCCTTGTCATTGAAATCGCCATTCACCGTAAACGACTTCGCGCCCTTCGTTGTGGTGTTTCCGGTCACGCCTTTGACTTCGCCCAGCGCCGTATTCACTGCCTTGACGCATTTGCCGCAGCACAGATGCACGTTCTCAACTTCGAGCGATTTTACGTTTTGGTCCTTCGCGCCCGTTTCGGCATTCAACTTGATGGATGGGTCACTGCTTTTTCCGAAATAACCCGCCGCCACAAGTGCATCCGCTGCTTTTTGGACTGTTGCCGTGTCAGGCCCGGTCAAAGTCACCGTCCCCTCATCCTGATTGGCGGAAGCCGACGCGCCCTGAACTCCTTCAACCGCCTTTTTCACGCCCTTGACGCAACTCGGGCAACAGAGATGAACATCCGTAAGCCTGGCCGAAACCTCGCCCGCGCGAACGGCGAGTGTGAGGGCCAGCGTGGCAATGGCAGTGACAATTAGATTTTTCATAGGTAGATTTTGATTTGTTGAGGGCGAACATTAGACATTCTTTTCCCAAATGCAACTCCTCAAAAGGTCCAAAGTCCAGGTCTCCAGTGATTCTACAGCGGGTATTCATTACTTTCATACTTTGAGCGCACTTGACAGATCTCAGGTCAAAGCTTCTATTCTCATTATGAAGGCGGGCATCTTGCTGACGTTACTTGTGGCGCTACTTGCCGGGCGCGTTCTGGCGCAGGAAGCGAGCGCCTCAATCGGACGAACCAACGCCGCAGCTCTTTCCTTTGACACGGCCGTATCGCCGTACCTCAATCCTGATGGCCAATCCAAAGGTTCCGAAATTAAAGTTGGCAAAGGCCTGCGCGTCGGTGGACCATTGGTCCACCTTTTCCACAGCAGAAGAACCGGAGAAGTGCCGAAGCGGTTCTGGCAATTGATCAATCCGTTTTCCCGTGCCCAAGCGCCCGAGCTTGAAGTGATTTCTTCACGCGATCTCAGTCCCCGAGCCTGGTCCACCGTCGTCGGCTCGCATCCCGGCGTGTCTACTTTCACCTACTCGCTGACTCAACCAGAAGGAGGACAAGGGATCGGGCTCGTGTCTATCGGACATTGAGCTGCTGCTGCGGTCGCACTTCTTGCCTTTGGTCGTCGTGCGGGTGCTTCGCCAGATGGTGAGCAATGATGCCGCCGTGGATGAGGGCCAGCGTCAGCATTCCAACCCCGGAAAGATGCTCCATCCGCAATAGCGTTTTCTGGCTGAACTTGCCGTGACCCAGAGACACCGCCCAGCTCAGCCCCACGAACCAGGCGCCCGTTCCGAGCGCGACACCAGTTACACAAGCAAGTTTCCCGTTCCAATCATTCGGCACCAAATCGCGAGAAAGAAAATTGCCCGAAAGAATCACCCAAAAGACGAGCACTCCCAGGTTGCCCATGACGCGGACCAATCCGGTCATGAAAGCAGAATGAGGCTTGAACCGTTCTTCAATGCGCGCTTCGAATTGATGCGCCCTTTCGCCGAAGTGCACCAGGGGCTGGTCCGCAGATTTGGCGAGGAGGAACTTCACTCCAAGATAAAGCATGAACACGAAAGTGAATAGCTCCATGGCGGCCTTGATGTAGGGCCTCTTGAAAAACGACGCGAAGCCCGTGAAGGCGATAAAACAGTAGATGACTTCCATGGCGGTCGCACCCATTCCGATCATGAACGCCCAATAGAATCCGCGGCGCGCGCCTTCGTTCATGATCGTCAGATTGATCGGGCCGACTGGTATCGAGAGGACGAAACCGCTGAAAAAACCGGTCAGCGCAGCGAGCGCGATTGGGTGCAGGTCAAACATGCCCAATCAGGCAGGATGTACCGGCTCGGTTGGCGGCTCATCTTCGTCCTCTTCCTCAATCTCGTAGCGTACTTTGCGTGAGATTCGTGGACGTATGAAGCCGTAAACCAGGTAAAGAGTAAAAAAGGCGGGGAGGAGGTAAAAAAGTATCTCTTTCCAAAATACGACGATCAAGCCGATAACCAAAGCCGCGATGATGGCTTTCGTGAACGTGCTGGACGATCGCAGACCGAGAGACTTAAAACTAGGATACCGAACTGTGCTGACCATCATCGCCGAAAGGAATAGAAGGACCAAGGCGAGCAGGTATTTCCAGCCGCCCAGGCTCTTTTCATTTTCGTTGAGTTGAATAATCAACAGCGTGAGCGAAGCCACAAGTCCAGCTGCGGAAGGAATCGGGAATCCCAGGAAGTCCTTACTGCCAGTGCCGGCGGGTTGATCGCTCAGGCAATTAAAGCGAGCCAGGCGAAATGCCCCGCACAAAAGATAGATGGACGCTATAAACCAACCCACCTGCGGATGACCCGGCCAGAGGTCTTTCAAGACCACACGATGCACAAGAAACGCGGGCGCGGCGCCAAATGAGATGAGGTCCGCAAGTGAATCGAACTCGCGACCAAACGGGCTCTCGACACCTCCCATGCGTGCCACTCGGCCATCAAAAAGGTCGAAAATGCACGCCAACAGGATGAAACCCAATGCGAATTCAATCGGTTGAAATCCATTAGAGAGATCGGCCTCGACGATTCTTGTTAAGGCGACGAAGCCGCAAAAGAGGTTCCCCGCTGTTAACAGGTTCGGTAGAAAATAAATCTTAAGCTTCGCACCGGTTGGGTCCGAAGGTGGAGTAACTGGAGAGGACGCTGCCATAACCGTTAGCCTGTTATCATTCAAATGCAGCCAGAATGGTCTCACCACCCGTGACGTGATCGCCGAGTTTCACTTGGATTTTAGCATCTAATGGCAAATAAATATCGGCGCGCGATCCGAATTGGACAAGGCTGATGCGCTCGCCTTTTACGACCTCGTCACCCGGTTGAACATAAGGAACAATCCGGCGGGCGATGACTCCTGCGATTAAGCGAAGGCCAAGCTTCATTCCTCGCGGTTCCGTCGACTCGAAACCAAGCAGGACATTTTCATTGCACAAGGCGCATTCAGACCGGATGGCGTTCATAAACTCGCCTTCCGTGTACTTGAAGAAGGTAACTTTTCCGCTAACCGGCGCGTTCTGGACATGGACATCCACCACCGACAGGAAAATCGAAACACGCTGGCATTCTCCTCCCATCACTTCGGGCTCGGTCATTCGATCGATCACATCTACTTTGCCGTGAGCCGGGGAAATAATGAGATTAGCGCCTGTCGGAACTCTCGGATTAGGATCACGGAAGAAGTAGACGGTAAAGATGGCAAAGAGTATCCAAAGAGCGATTACGAACGGTGTAATTGCCACCGCGAGCGCGACAAGAAATGCCCCAATCACCGTTCCGATCGCACCCAAAGCCCAAACGGCCGCCACCGCGATTGCTGAAATCACGATGATTTTGAAAGCCGCTTTGCGGGCTTTTCCCGAATGTTTCATGACTGGTAAGAGTACGGTTTAGATAGCAACGGTCAAAGGCAAAGTTCCAACTGGAGAAGCGGAGCCTTGGGAGTTGCCGCCAGCAAAGTAGCGCGAACCAAAGCGCCGTCGCCGCTGCGGTCTGCGGGCGCACTCCAAATAGAGGTCCTTGCAAGATGCACCCTAAGCACCTTTGGACGTGTTTGTAGCTTTGACTTTTGCCGTCAGATTTGGGAGGGTTGGACGTTGATGTTGGACTGTTGGCGTTTGCCGGTTGGCGCGCTATGTATTTCCCCACCACGCAATGGACGCTGCTGGCCCAGGCTTCTTTGGGAGGTGAAACAACGGCCCCTCAGGCACTCGAGGAGTTGTGCCGCCGATATTGGTCCCCATTACGGCAGTTCATCCGCGCCCGCGGTTATACCGAAGCTGAATCTCAAGACCTGGCGCAGGATTTCATTCTCCATTTGCTCCAGCATTCGACGCTGCAAAAAGCGGACCGGCAGCGTGGCCGGTTTCGCTCATTTCTGCTCGGTGCGCTGACGCGGTTCTTGGCGGATGAGTATGATCGGCGTCGGGCGCAAAAGCGCGGCAGCGGGGCGATTCACCTGAGCCTGTCCGACGCGCAGGAGTTGCCCGCCCCGGAACCGGGTGCGGCTCTTTTTGACCGGGAATGGGCGATGGTGATTCTGGAGAATTCTTTGCGCGCGGTGCAGAGCGAGTTTGAAAAGAGCGCGGGCGTCGGGAAGTTTGCCGTGCTCAGGGCGTTTCTTCCCGGTTCGGTCATCGTCACGCCCAGTTACGAGGAAGCCGCTGCAAGCCTGTCGATGAGTGTGCCGGCCCTTAAGTCAGAGGTGCATCGGTTACGGCAACGTTTCAAAGTGTTGGTGCGGCAGGAAGTGGCGAACACAGTGTCCGCACCGCATGAAATCGAGGAAGAGATGGCGCACTTGCAACGGGTGCTGATGGATCGCGGGCACCAGTTCGAGCCGAAACCTCCGACTGAAAATTCCTGAGAATAGTTTGGAATGCCGTCACATGAATGAATCTGGAAAGTGCCCGGCTTGCGGGCTGGAACTTCCGGGAGGGCGCCTGGAAGGTTTTTGCCCGGCTTGCGCATGGCCCGGGGCGGATGACGGCGCGGAGCCGACGGAAGACGCAAGCCACCCCAACGCGGCGAACCCATCCGCCAGTCCGCTCATGCGGATTCCGGGGTATGACGTGACGGAGGAGATCGCGCGCGGCGGGATGGGGATTGTATATCGCGCGCGGCAATTGGACCCGGCCCGAACGGTAGCTCTCAAGATGTTGCTGCCGCACCAACTGGGATTAGCCGGGATGGAGCGGTTCCGGGTCGAAGTGCGGGCACTCACCGAGCTCGAGCACCCGGCCATTCTGCCTGTGTACCAGGTCGGCGAACAAAGCGGTCTGCCGTTTTTCACGATGAAACTGGCGACGGGCGGCACGCTGGCGCAACGCAAGGGACAGTTCGCGGGCAATTGGCGTGCCATTGCTGAATTGGTTGCGACGCTCGCTGACGCTGTGCAATTCGCCCACGAACATGGCGTGCTGCACCGGGACCTCAAACCCGGCAACGTGCTGTTTGACGATTACGCGCGCCCGTATGTCAGCGATTTCGGTTTGGCCAAGCTCGCCAGCGCGGACAGTGACCTCACGCGGTCGGCTGATTTTCTGGGGACCCCGCATTATGTCGCGCCAGAGATAGCGATGGCGAGCGCCAGGCAGGCGACGACGGCTAGTGACATCTACGCCCTGGGCGCGATTCTTTATGAGTTGCTGGCGGGCAGGCCGCCTTTTGAGGCGAACGGAATCCCAGCGCTGCTCAAAAAAATTTCGGAAGAAGAACCGGCCGCGCCTGGCAACTGGCGGCGGCAAAGCGAGCCGTCGCAACCTGGAAATGGCGCGGGGTTATCAGAGGGAGCGGGGAGGACGCCGAATCAGGCTGAAGTTCAGCGACCGGATTCCGGTTCTGTTCCGCGAGATTTGGAGGTCATTTGTCTCAAGTGCCTGGTTAAGGAACCGCTGAGGCGTTATGCCTCGGCGCAATTGCTGACGGAAGACCTGCGTCGTTGGCTGGCCGGCAAACCGATCACGGCGCGGCCCGTTTCCCGGCTTGAGCGCGTATCGAAATGGATTCGGAGAAATCCTTTGGCCGCTTCAATGGCCGGCGCGCTCGCGCTTTGCCTGGCTGGCGGCAGCGTGGCGCTCTTGAGAAGTTACGAGAACCTTCAAGTCTCGCTGAATTCGACGCGCAAAGCCGAAGGGCGAGCCGAACAGAATTTGCGCGACGCATTGCTGGCGCAGGCGCAGGCGCTGGGCGCAGCACACGCAACCGGCCAGCGCTGGCAGGCGCTTGATGCACTGGCGCGCGCTGCCCGGATTAAGCCGTCTATCGAATTGCGCAACGAGGCTGCGGCTGCGCTGGCTCGGCCTGACCTGCGGGAGGTCGCGCGGTTTCAGGCGACATTTGGCGATGCCGGGAGTCCGGTCGTCTTCACGTCCGACCTGGCCCGTTACATTACGCCTACGCCTGCGCCTGAAGGTGGGTTTGCGTTGCGCTCGACTAAAGACCAGGCCGTGCTTGCGGCTTTTCCAGGGACGCAACATCGGCCCGCGCGTTGGTTCGTTTTAAGTCAGGACGACAAACAGGTGGCAGCCCTGTTGGATGACTATTCGCTCGAGGTTTGGGCATTCGGTGAGGCGCGGCCTCGGGCGCGTTGGCGCGGGACGCTTCAGCAACCTCCGGCATGTGAGTTTCATCCGGATGGCATATCGGTCGCCGCGTATGCTCCCGGCAAGGGATTATTCTTGCATCATTTCGACGGCGGCGAGCAACCGTTGCTGCAGTTTACCAATGCCCGGGCCATTTACTTTCGTTTCGATCCGTCTGGAAAACGGCTGGCAATCGTCGCCGAGCCGGGAACGATTGAGGTGCTGCGATGCGATGGCACTCCGGCCATAGCCTGGACGCAACCGATGCAAAAGGCTGTTCCGTGGCTCGCGTGGACACCGGATGGCCAACGACTCGTCGCCGGAGCCGACGATGGCCGGGGCATTCGGGTATTCTCGGCGGAGAACGGCCAGACCGAGTTGGCGTTTTCGAGCCATCTGCTTTACCCACGCCAATTCGAGGTGCATCCCAATGGACGAATGATTGGCTCGATCGGCCAGGATTGGGTGCTCCGGCTCTGGGACGCCCGCACGGGTCAGGAGATGATCACGGGAGTGGGCCGGCATCGGGTAATGCGATTCTCGAGCGACGGCTGCCGGCTGACCACAGCTCCCAATGATCGAGAGTTGGCGGTGATGGAGTTGGCCCCCGAAAAGGTTTTTCGGGAGTTTCGGAGCACGCCGCGCGATGTGGTGCCATTTGGTCTCAGTGCTTCTCGTGATGGTCGGTATTTGGTGACTTCGAATCCGGAGGTCCGCATTTATGATACTAAGGCGGGCGAGGAAATAGGTGTGTTGGACGTCACGGCGGGGCTTTCAAAGTGCGCCTTTTTCGAAGGAGACGGCTCCGCTGTTCTTTATAGCTGTTTTGGAAAGGCAATTTATCGACGGTCCTTCGTGTCAGTGACTAATGACGACGGAAGAATGAGGATTCAATGGGGCGAGGAACAGCAAATCGCAATTCACCCGGACGCGATCATTGGAAGTGAGGTGGAAGCCCGCCACACGTGGGTGCGGCATGGCAAGGATGGGATCGAGCTTTGGCAGGAACGTGATCCAGCCCGCGTTCGGCGTATTCCCGCCCGCGGAGGTCTGCTGACAATCGCGGCGAGCGAAGATGCGCGATGGGTGGCAGGCGCCGACAAGGAAGCAGAGCGCATTACAATCTGGGAGAGTCTTACCGGCCAAATCGTAACCAATCTTCCATGCCGCAGCCCCGAGCATGTCTGGTTTTCGCCCGACAGCTGCGGCCTGGTAGCCAGTGTGGAGGGAGGCTATCGCACGTGGCGCGTCGAAACCTGGAATCCGGGCCCGGAGTGGGAAGCCCGCTTGGACAGCGGGGACAGAGGCGAAGTCAAGTTCAGTGCCGACAGCCGGCTGGTGGCGGCGCGGATTGAACGGGAGACGTTCCGGCTGCTGAGCTTTCCTGATTGCCGCGAATTGGTGACGCTCAAACCGCCGTTGGTTGTGCCGGTTCGCAGTGCGTGTTTGAGCGGGGACGGTTCGCGGCTCTGGCTGGTTTGCGCGGGCTACCGGGTTTTCGAATGGAATCTGACCAACTTGCGCCGGGAACTGGGCAAGTTGAGTTTGGATTGGGAGTGATCCGGTAGTTTCCTTGGCTCACCCGCTGATGGGAGTCTTTCTTCCCCGAGAATCACTATTCCGACTGAAAACAGCGAAGAATCATTTCTTCTGAAACTTCCCGCCGCGGTTCCCTGAGAACTCAGGTGAATCAATCTATGAAGCAAATCCTGAATCGAAGCCGGTCTTCGTCTGGCGTTTTGGCGGCACAGTATGCAATCTTTGTTCCCGCGCTCCTTTTCCTTGCGGTCGTGCCGATCGGAGCAGCGAGCATCAAAACGTGGGATGGCAGCAGTAGCGGTTTATGGTCCGTTGGCGCGAATTGGTCCGGCGGCACGAAGCCACAAAACGGAGACCAATTGCGATTTCCGGGTGGCGTGACGCGCCGAACCCTAACCAACGACATTTCAAATCTGCAAGTCACGTCGATTCTGTTTCCGGATACGGGCGCGACTAACTACGTATTGCGGGGGAATGCATTGACCATCGGAGGCGCCTCCTCGCCGGACGTCGGCGGAGTTCAGAGCAACCCGAGCAACGGTGTCAACCGGATTGAGTTTGACGTCGTCCTGCAGCGCAGTGATCTGGGAGGATCGCAGAATTTTCTATTCATTTTTCCCGGGACCGGCTCGCTGATTTTCAGCGGCGATGTGGCGGTGGCGCAGGACGGAGTTTCTCTCAGAAGCGACCCGGGGAGTTTTCTCGAGTTCTCGGGATCAATCACGGGAACGGGCTCGGTTTTTCTGGTGGGCGCGGGAACGACCGCATTTGACGGAACCACAGCGAACACTTGCACCGGCACGACGTTTGTTCAACACGGCACGTTGCAGTTCAACAAATCCGTTTTTCTCGTGCCTGTCGGATTCGTCGCGCGCACGTCGGTAGCCGGGGATCTCGTCGTGAGCCAAAGTGGCGTGGCGCGGCTGCTGTTCGACGACCAGATTGCGGATAGTGCCAATGTGAGTGTCTTTACGACGCTCGATTTGAACGGACACGACGATGTGATCGGCCCTTTGACCATCAGCGGCGGCGTGGTGGCCAACGGCGGCACGCTTGGTTTGAATGGGGACGTCGCTGTCTCGGCATCGGGCGCAATTGATGCGGCGGTGAACCTGGGCAGCACCACACGTAATTTTGTGATCACGAACTCGGGCGTGTCGCTGCAGATCAACGGTGGCATCAGCGGCACCGGTGGGCTCACCAAGACTGGCGCAGGAACGCTTACTTTTGCCGGGCCTGACTCCAATACATATTCCGGCGCGACGACGGTTCGGGGCGGAGTGCTACAGTTGAACAAGCCGGGCCTGATTGCGATTCAGGGTTCGTCGCTCACTATCGGCGACAGTTCTGATGGCAGCGCGACCGACACAGTCCGTTACCTGGCCGGCAGTCAAATGAGCGTCGGCGTGGATATTTTCCTCAACCGCACCGGCCTACTCGATTTGAATGGGTTCACTGATGACCTGGGCGATTTAAATCTGACGGGCGGCCAGATTCAGACTGGCGAGGGGACGTTGCAAATGTCCGGAAATGTCACCGCCATTGGCGACAGCTCCGGGTTTAGCTTTTTCCCGGCGCAAATCAGCGGAAAACTCAGTCTCGGTACCTCGATACGCACATTTACGGTAAATAATAATGGCTTTTTGTTGGGTTTGCCGGATGACCTGATCGTAGACGCGGTGGTCAGTGGAACGGGAGGCATCACCAAAGCCGGCGCTGGAGAAATGGAATTGAACGGCGCGAATACGTATAGCGGCGCGACCACCGTCAACGCCGGGACGCTGGTGCTCGGCGCTAACTCGGCGCTTGGGACGGCATCGCCCGGAACTGTGGTTAACAACGACGCACGGGTAAGGCTTCCCGGCGGGCTGAGCGTCGCAAGCGAGCCACTCACTTTGAACAGCACGGCATCCAATCCCGGCGCGCTCTTCGGTACCGGAGTGAGCAATTTCTGGGGTGGAAACATCTTCCTCAATCAGACGACGCACATCGGAGTCGAGACGAATTCGGTGCTGAATCTTGGCGGTCTCATCAGCGGCCCGGGAGATTTGGAAAAGCAGGATGACGGCGAACTTATCTTCACTGGAGCTTCCTCGAACACTTACAGCGGGCTCACGACGATCAGTGGAGGCACTTTGTTTTGCAACAAGAGCGGATTTGGCGGAGCGATTCCGGGCGATGTCTTCGTCGGTGATGGCGTTGGCGGGACAAACGCGGACATTCTGCTCTACAGCCTGTTTCAGTTGACGCCCGGGGCCAACGTGCGTGTGAACAGTTCAGGAAGATACATAGTGGGCGCGGATACAATCGGGTCGCTCGCAGGCGACGGCAACGTAGACATTCTCACGACCGGCACTCTGACGGTCGGCGGCAATAACGCCTCGACGGAATTCTCAGGCGTGATTAGCGATGGCGGAGCTTTGACCAAGGCCGGAACCGGGGTATTCGCTCTTAGCGGGAACAACACCTATACCGGAGACACGACGGTGCAAGCTGGGACACTCATCGTGAACGGCGCGCAGCAGGGCAGTGATGTTACTGTGCTCGGGAATGCGACGCTCGGCGGGTCGGGCGCGGTCGGGAACTTGAACGTGGCGACCAGCGGCCACGTGAGTCCCGGGTCGGGTCCTGGTGATTTTATCGCGCGAAGCACGGTCTTCAGCAACGATGCCGTTCTGCACATCGAGCTTGATGGACTGGTCGCGGGCGTCAGCTATGATCGACTGCGCATCTTCGGCGCGCTCACATTGACCGGAAGCAAGCTCGCTCCTTCTATCAGCTTCGCTCCGTTTGAGGGTGAGGTGTTTACCATTATCGATAATAACGGTACGGATGCCGTGGTTGGGACGTTCGATAATCTTGCTAACGGAGCAGTGACGAACGTGCAGGGCATACCGTTGCGGATCAATTACAACGGACTTACCGGCAATGACGTGACCCTCACGGTCACAAACCTGGCGGCCCGACTCAGCACGGTGACCGTCCAAACCGGAAATGCGGATGGCCGAATTGATCCGAACGAATGCAACCAGCTTTTTCTCCGGGTGACCAATTTCAGTGGCGCGCCGTTGACGAATGTGCATGCGACTCTGAGTTCCAGCACTCCTGGCGTTGTCATTACCGCGCCTTCTTCAGCATATCCGGATATGAAGACCGCGGCAGCCGCCGGCACCAACCTCACGGCATTTCAATTCTTTACGGATACAAATTTTCTGTGCGGGCAGAGTGTTGAATTTTTCGTGACGCTGGCTGCTTCGAACCAGACGCCGTTCGCCATTCGTTTCGTGCTGCAAAGTGGTACGCTCGGCACATCGCAATCGTTTACGAATAGCACCGGGCTGGGTATACCGCCGGTGGGAACGACAGCTTCGGCAATTGTCGTCACCAATGTTCCGGGCAGCATTGCCAAAGTGACCGTTTCAATGGCTTTGACACACCAAAATCTCAGTGAACTCCAATTGCTATTGATCCCACCCGCCGGACCAGCCATTCCACTCGTCGCTGGACTTGCTGGAACACAACTCGGAACCAATTGCACGAATGGCCGCCTTACGTTTGATGATGACGCAGCGCTACCCATCGAGGCAGGCGCGTCTCCGTATGTCGGAACATTTCGCGCGGACGCTCCGCTGAGCCTGGCTGACGGCCACAGCGCCAACGGGCCGTGGTTGCTCGAGATTATTGATTTCATTTCGAACTCGTCGGTCGGTGCTCTTTCATGCTGGTCGCTCACAATCACGCCGGCAACTTGCGCCGTCGGCGGCGGACCTTGCGCGATTTGCAACGGTCCGTTCTTTGGGTCGATTGCCACAAACGATCTCGCCCTGAATGGCCGGCTGCAATCTTCCGGCTCGCCATCATTCTGCGGAGGTGTCAAGGCATGCCCTCCTTTATCAGGCCTTCCTACGCGCTATGATTTGTTCACATTCACCAACGGCGGCCCGGCTGCGTGCATCACAGTGACGCTCGATTCTCCCTGCACCGATTCGACCAACTCATTGGCTTGCGCCGCTTATTTGAATGCGTTCAACCCTGCGAATGTTTGTCAAAACTTCCTCGCTGACATCGGGTCGTTTACCAACAGCCCTTCAGTGTACTCGTTCCAGGTTCCTTCCAACGCAGGGTTTGTCGTCGTCGTGGATGGCGCATCAGGGGCAACCTGTTCGGACTACACGCTGCGCGTGGATGGCTTTGATTGCCCGGTTCGGCTGGGCGCCGGGCGGGCCACCAATGGCGGTTTGACGATCAATTGGCCGAATCATGCGAACGGTTTCAGTCTGGAATGGAACACGAATCTGGTCTCAACGAACTGGCTGCCGATGACCAACACTGTGATTTCGAGCGGAAGCGATTTTGTGATCACGAACGATATTTCAGCGCCGAACGCGTTCTACCGGTTGCGCAAAACGAATCCGTAGCAGCCGCTGCACCAGCGGCTCCATCTGCGAGTCGGCAACTTCGACTCATCGGGAATCGAGGCTGTGGATGGCCTGGCGGAGCTTGCGTTCGATGCTGCGATGGCGCTCCGGAGAAACGACTTTGCCACCGTCAAGTTCGCGGACATAAAATGTGTCAATAGCAGCGCCTTTTTCGGTCGAAATTTTGGCGGCGGCGATGTCGATGTCGAGTTCGCTGAAGGTTTTTGAGATTTCGTAAAGCAGGCCAATGCGGTCTTCGGTTTCGATTTCGATCAGAGTGCGGGTTTCGGAGGCATCGTTGTCGAAGCGGACATGGGTCGGAATGCGTTCGCCGGTGTAGGCCAGGTAGGCCGGGCGGGCCAGCTTCTGTTTGAGAATCATGGAATGGAAATCGACTCCTTCTCCGCTGAGGGCGTGATTGAGGACGGATTCGAATTTGTCGCGCTGCTCGGGGCCGGCGAGATTGCCGGTCCTGGCGTCGGTAACAAAAAAAGTGTCGAGGACGATGCCGTCTGTCCGCGTAAAGATTTGCGCGCTGAGGATGTTAAGACCGGTGACGCTGAACGAGCCGGCGATTTTACCGAAGAGTCCTGAGCGGTCCCAGGTGCAGACTTTGACAGCGTTGTAGCCGCGGTCCGGTTCGTTGTGCCAGTTGACGACCGGCACGAGCGCGGTTTCCTCTTCGGAAATCTGCTGGCGCATGAAACGATGGGTGAGGACGAGGTCATTGAGGATGTCGCGTGCCGAATGAATTTGGAAGTAGCGCGATGGAAGCGTCGCGAAATGAGCTTGAAGTTCTTCGTTCTCGACACCTTCGGGCAACAAGTGGCCGACCTCCTCGAGGAGGATCTCGCGTTGCTTTTCCTCGGCGCGAATGAATTCGGTGCCGCCAGACATGAGTTGAGTGGCCCGGAGATGCAGGGTCCAGAGCAACTGATCTTTGAATCCGTTCCAGAGTTTATCGCTGGTCGCGAGGGTATCGGCGAAGGTATGCAACGTGAGCAGGTTCAGCGTTTCGGTATTTTCAACCTGGCGGGCGAATTGACGGATGACAGTGGGGTCATCGAGGTCGCGGCGTTGAGAAATGTTGGCCATGAGCAAATGATGCTCGATCAGGCGCAGCAAGGTGTGGCTAGCGGTTGGATCCAAGGCGAGGCGTCTGGCAACGCGTTGAGCGAGTTTTGCGCTGACTTCAGCGTGATTGCCGTGGCCTTCCGGCTTGCCGACGTCGTGAAGGAGCAGCGCCAGGTAAAGCACGAAAGGGCGCTCAATGCCATGAAACAATGGCGCATAGTTGTGGTGCGGCGGGTCCTTGGCTTCCCAGATGCGGTCGAGTTGCTCGAGGCACATCAAAGTGTGTTCGTCGGCGGCGTATTGATGATAGAATTCGTGCTGAACGAGGCAGGTAAGTTTGCCGAACTCGGGGATGTACTTGCCGAGGAGATCGACGTCGTGCATCGCGCGAAGGATGGACGACACGCTGCCGCGTTGGCCGAGAATAGCCAGAAAACTTTCGCGCACATGTTCATCGGACAGGAACGAGCGGTCTACCAGGGAAAGATGATTGCGGATAAGCTGGAACAGGTCCGGATGCAATCGCAAGCCGCGTTGTTGGGCGTAGAGAAACACGCGCATGAGCCGGCGCGGTTGATCGCGGAAGACGCGGTTGGACGCGGCATGAATTTCGCCGTCGATGAATTTAAAACCGTCGAAAGGTTCGGAAGGAGGTTTTTTGCCGCCGGGAAGCCAGGAGCGGATTGAAAGGAGGGAAGTGGGCTTGGGCAGAAGAGCCATCCGCTGCTCGAGCATGCGGGTGATGAGAAAGATGCTGCGAAAATGGGTGTAGAGGTCGCGCATGAACAACTCGATGCGCTTGCTCGGAGAGCGTTCGTGATAGCCGAGATTGAACGCGATGGCCGGCTGGATGTTTTTGCCGAGAACATCGGTTGCCCGGTTGGTATGGTAATGCATTTCGGTGCGGACGCGCAGGAGGAAATCATAGGCGGCTTCGAGTTGCTTGCGTTCGCTGTCGCCGATGAGCTCAAGCTGCTGCAAGTCTTTGAGCGAGCGGGTGCGATACTTGAAGAAAGTCATCCAAAGGAGATTTTGGAAATCGCGCAGACCGCCGCAGCCGTTTTTTAGATTGGGCTCCTGCATGCAGGCTGAGTTGCCGAATTTAGTTCGGCGGGCTTCCTGGTCCTCAATGCGCGTCGCGATGTATTCGTCGACATGAGCCTCGACGCATTTGGAGACGATGGTTTTTTGAAATTTCTGGAACAGGGCTTCATCCCCGGCGATGAGGCGGGATTCGATGAGAGAAGTTTTGGATTGCATGTCGCTGTTGGCGACTTTGACGCAATCCTCGACGCTGCGGACCGAGTGGCCGATTTTCAGGCCGATGTCGAGGAGCGGGTAGTAAATGCCCTCGACCATTTTCGAGAGATAAGGATGGGGGCGACTGCCGGCAAGTTGCCGGTTATGCAGGACCATGAAATCGATGTCGCTGTGCGGGTTAAGTTCGGCGCGGCCATAACCGCCAATCGCAGTAAGTGATAGTTGCGGCAATTCCTTTTGCGCCTGCTCCGAAAGGTTCGATATGGCGGTGTTCCAGAGGTAGCGGAGCAGGACGTCGAGAATTGCGGCTCGACCGCGGCAAATCTCCAAACCGCCGCCACCCGCTCGATGCAGGATCTTGAGGCGATGCGTTTCGACTTTGAGGAAGTTTTTGTAACGGGCGAGTTCCTCGGTCGGCAATCGGCCTGGCGGCAAAGTCAACCGTGCGGCGGCATTGGATTCAATTTTCTCGAGCAATTCCTGCATCTGGAGATAAGCTTCGGTGGAAATGGGGGGCGGCGCAAGTGTGGCAAGGACGGTGGGTTGCTGGTTGAAGGTTGAAAGTGGCTGGTTTTGAAGGCGTGTGGCGTGTGGTGCTGTGGAAGTCAAAGCGGCAGAGGACAGCGCACTCCAAGACCTTGCGGAGTCAGCCTTCCCAGGAGCTTTGGGGATGCGCTAGAAAACTTGACCATTTCTTTACAGTGATGAGTCAGTGGCATAGAAAAAAGAACCGTTAGTTGGCGTTAGTTACCGTTATTACTGGGATTTTTTTCTTTACCGTCCTCCGCCAAAGGCGCTTTGGAGGGTGGGCCATTGCCCGCTGGAGCACCAGCGAGAGCAGGCGACAAGAGTTACTCGGATTTGGTCGGACATGGTCGAATTTACTCGGATGCATGTTGGTCGGGGGTGGGGGGGTGGATTTGGTTGGACTAGCCTTGACTGGCCTGGACCGAGCAAGACATGGCAAGTTCGGGCGGCGGTTCGGGTTTGCGGTGTCGCGCGGCGGTTCGAAGCAAGGGACTTCGGGCGCCGATCTTGGTTTCGGTTTTCATTGGTTGAATTTTTTGTGCTGTGATTTGTTTGTTAGATCATTTTCACGAGTGAAATGTAGAGAAGGGGGTGGGACATTTACGGTCCTACCGTAAAAGTACGGAGTGATAAGGAGCGCGCGTTCTCCGGCTGATTAGAATAAGGAGAACTGAATGGAAAACTGCTGCCCAAGTCCGGTAAGGAGGAAAGGAAGATGGCAAAAATATGAATGGCAAGAAAATGGCGGCTAATGGCGAGAAATCTGCGTACCGTATCCCGCTTCTGTGTTGCTTTTGCAGGAACTGTTGACTCGATTTGAATTGCGCTTTCCCGCGGCGGTTATAGAGTGAATTAAATCCCGGGCGTGAACGAAGCAGCAAGGAAATGAAAGCCGCAGCGGCCATCTCAGCCACCATTCTCATCGGTCTCGCATTCCTTTGGTTTTCACCCACCTGCAGGATAATCAGGTCATTTGACAATTTTGAACGAAACGCCAGAATAGTGATCACGCGACCCGAGCTCGCCGCCTGGGGAAATGGCGTATTGGCGCAGTATCCGACAAACACCGCGCTCCATCTCCGCGACCTCAGGACGAATTTTCCACCACAGCTGCGCAAGCTTGCACCAGAACTTGGCCCCAGGATCTACGTTCAAGTTCCCGAGGACACTAACGCAATCCATTGGCTTTCGGTCTGCTGGGGAAGTGGCTTTTTAGGGATTTGTGGCTTCGAGATTGGCCCAACCAACTTCACGGAAGACCGGGCGCATCACCGTTGGCAGGATGGCGCCTATTCTTTCAACGATCATGGTAACGGAAGTCGGTGAGGCTGGTGAAACGGAACAATGCGATTGGGTAACCACGCTCATTTATTCGAGACCGGTCGCTTATTGCGCGCTCTTGGAGTCCTGATCCTTGCTGTAAGCGTTTTTTGTCCAAATTCGGCATTCGCGAAACGGCGTGCTCCCAAGCCGGTCCTTCCGGTTGTCTGGAATGGTGTGGAGTATCGGGCGCGTGACATGAACTCTGTCGAAGCAGTCAATCTGGCGTCTCAGCAAAAACTTTGGCGGACCAGGGCTTACTTCGTGTGGTACGACCCGTTTGCCGAGAAAGACGTCCAGGACATATTCATTACGAGCCTGGCCGTTCAGAATGGGAAGCTTTTGGTAACGAACGAAGCGGGGAAGAGTTACTGGCTGAATCTGAAGACAGGACACATTGAAGGTGCAGCGCGTTACTGGCTTCCCTCGTGCATTATCTGCGTTCTGTTGTTATGTGGCTATCTCGTCTGGCGACGACTATGACCATCAACTGCAATCTGACGGAAGCGGATTATCGAGCGATGAGGAATTATGTCAGATTCCGCTATCGGAAGATCCACTGGTTCCTTGCCGTAGTGCTGATTTCGTTGCTCGCGTTTGTTTGGTTTAGCAACAAGCCACAGGCTACTACGGGAGAAAAGATCGCCGGCCTGGTGGGTGTCGCAGTCGTTTGGGTTATACTCACTCTCATTCTCTACGTGGCATGGAAGATTATCTCCCGTTTCACGGGGGGACGTTTTCGAGGTTCAGTTGGCCCGCACGTTTTTGAGGTTGGCGATGATGTCTTCACCGAATCGAACGCCGAAGGCAGGACAGAGACAAGGATTGCAGGCATTCGACATATTGCCGAGACCCCTGCCCACTTCTTCATCCTAACTGCGACCGGTCGCGGTCACGTTATTCCCAAGAAGGATGTGCAGTCTTTTGACGCGCTGCGTTCATTGCAGTCGAAGGTGATGAAATGAAGACTAATCTTTTGGACGTTTTAGGGTATGTATCGGGCATCGGGTTTCTGGTCGGGGGTGGCGTCTTGTTGTTCCTGTCGTATCGGGACCGAAAATATCCCGACCAAAAGAAGTTCGGCTACCGATTCCTGGCGATCGGCGCGCTGTTGGTAGTTGCCCGCGTAATGGGTTGGTCTTGGGGGAGGTCAATGAGTGCGCGAACACAGATCAATGCTCTGGACACGGCAAGTCCGCTTTGTTTGCATTTTGAGGTTCAGTGGCGCAGGGCCAGTGAGTTTTGTCGTTCGACAACAAAGTATGAGTGACACGCATAGATTTTCCGGCGACGATCCCGAACTGAACGCCGCGATCCAGGAAGCTCAGCGGCGATTGCCGGAGTTTCGGCGCGCGCTTGACAACGATGCGCGCCGACTGATTCCCGTGATCGACGGCGCTTTAGTAAAGGCACGTTTTGACAATCCAATAACGGGAACGATTGAGCACATGTGGATCGAAGACGTCGGGTTCGAGGGCGAGCAAATTGTGGGCACTCTTGCAAGCGAACCAAACGACATTCCAGAGCTGAGCAAGGGCGCATGGGTGTCGGTGTCACCCGACGATATATCTGACTGGTTTTATCTGCAGGGAGGCCGGACGATTGGGGGGTTCACAGTTCGCATCATGCAGCAGCGAGGTTTGGAACCATGAAAAAGCATCAGCGAACTTCCGGACTATGCTCGACTATGCTCTCCAACAAAGAAACAGCCCGTGAGATTGAGCGCGCCATGCGCGAGTGCTCGCGGATTCTCGATCAATCCATTCGCCGGGTTATGGAAACATGTCCAGAAGAAGAGTTTAAGGCGTACCGTCGTGCGATTGGCGCTATTATGGCTGACGTGTACCTCAATATAATGCAGCCTATTCACCGACGGTACCCCGATTTGGAGCCTCCGACCTTGAAGCGCGATGACACCTCCAAGAGCTAACCCGCGGGCTTCCTGGGCGCGGCGGTCACGTCGGGTTACTTTTCGAGGTCATCGGCGCGCCAGTAAGCCCGAACGTTTGATGTGAAGAAGACTCCGCAATTCAAGATCGGCGACCGAGTGACTATCACAAAACTCCCGCCAGACCTCGACGACCGGGCGGAGATAGGTACCCCCGGAATCTTTCGCCGAGCACTCGGTAAGAGCTTTCGCGTCGAAGGAATTGATGAAGATGGCCACCTTGAGCTTGTGGTTGCCGAGCGGAGACCGTCGCTTGAGAGATATGAGTCGGACACGATTTGGATTGAGCCCGAGTTCGTGGCGTTGGCGAGAAGGCGCGCGAAGAAATAAGACTTATAAGCCGGCGCTCGACAGGGGTGATAACGTCCTGTTTTCATTTCGGACGCCTGAAGGGATTCAGTGTTTTGTAAAACTTCGATCCAGACGGCATCTTAAAGCGGATGCAACCCTTTCAGGGTTGGTGAGCGTCGGGACGTTCGTCACCCAGGGTAGCTCGTTCCTCGCAACCCTGGGCTGAAGGACGAAATCCCTTTGGGATTTTCGGAAACGGACTGCGGGTAGCGCTCGCTTCGCGCAAGGCAACCCTCGGCTTTGAGGCGCAATCCCTTTGGGATTGTTGTTCGGCGCGACTTTGGGATCCTATTTCGTGCTTGGATTCGCGCACTACTTTTTCAAGAACGTGCCCTTCTGCAATTCTTCGTAGGCCTGCTGGAGTTCTTGTTGAGTGTTCATGACGATGGGGCCGTACCAGGCGACAGGTTCTTCAAGAGGTTTGCCGGAAACGAGTAGGAAGCGGATGCCATCTTCGCCGGCCTGGACTTCGACTTCGTCGCCACTATCGAAAAGAATGAGCGAACGATCGTTCGCCTCGGTTGGAAGTGATGTATCGGCCCAGCCGAGGCCTTCGGTAGGGACGGCGAGAGGGCTGGAGGCGTTGCAGAATTTACCGCTGCCGGCGAAAACGTACGCAAAGGCGTGACGGGTCGTTTCGACGGGCAACTTTTTTCGTTTGCCGGGAGGGACGGAGACATCGATGTAAATCGGGTCAGCAGCGATGCCTTCGACGGGGCCGCGCTTGCCCCAAAAATTGCCACAAACGATGCGGGCGCGTGTGCCGTCATCTTCGGTGACTTCGGGGATTTCGACGGCTTTGACTTCCTGATAGCGAGGGGCAGTCATTTTCTTGGCAGCGGGCAGGTTGGCCCAAAGTTGAAAGCCATGCATCCGGCCCAGATTGTCGCCTTTGGGCATTTCCTGATGAATGATGCCGCGGCCAGCGGTCATCCATTGAATATCGCCGGCGGAAATTTCTCCGCGATTGCCCATGCTGTCGCCGTGTTCGACGGTTCCGGCCAGGACGTAAGTGATGGTCTCGATGCCGCGGTGCGGGTGCCAGGGAAAGCCGGCCAGATAATCCTGCGGAATGTCGTTTCGGAAATCGTCGAGGAGAAGGAAGGGGTCGTAGTCGGAGGTGTTGCCGAAGCCGAAGGCGCGGCGCAGATGGACGCCAGCTCCTTCAAGGGTGGGTTTAGATTTGACGAGTCGCTTTACAGGTCGCAGTGACATAGAGGGTCTTTTAGATGATCTACCGAGATTTTGGAGCAGCGTACGATCAAAAAGAAATTTGTCAAAAAAAGGCGCAAGTGAAAGGAATGGCCATGTCGCAAAACTTCTTTGAATGTCATTATAACCCGAATCCTCAGCCGGAACGATGCATTTCAAACCACGGATAGACACAGATAAACACGGATAAAAAGGCACAAGAGTGCTGGTCTTTAATGGAATTGCACCGCACCAAAAGGTGGATCGCCGCGAGTAACTTGAACAACCTCCGGACCGCGGCGCCCAGGAAACCGCACGCAACCCCTTCGGAGGAATGAATTCAGTTTTGAAGGTGACCCGCGCCGAGGAATAGACGCAAGGATTGGGAGGATCGGCGAGCCCGGGTCAGATAACATGGTCGGGCGCCTGGCGGCAAGGCTCGTTGCTATTTCCCTGTTCCCATTGAAGCGTTACATGTTGGATTTGAAAGCGATGCTCCATTTCGCGCGAAATTTTGTGGAGCATCTCATCATCCAGCTTGCCGTCTGGTTTCACGAGATGCGCTGTTAACGCCGTTTCGGTTGTGCTCATTGCCCAGATATGCAAATCGTGAACGCCAACGACGCCTGGACAGGTTTCGAGCCAATGCCGGACTGCGTCGCAATCAATTCCGGGCGGCACGGCTTGCAGCGCAAGCTTCATGGCATCTCGGAACAAGCCCCAGGTGCCGCAAATGATAATCGCGGTGATCACGAGGCTGGCGATTGGGTCGATCCAAAGTTTTCCGGTCAGGAGGATGGCGATGCCTGCCACAACGACGCCAAGTGAAATGCCCGCGTCCGCCGCGAGATGTAAGAAGGCTGCACGCACATTTAGATCTCCCTTTCTGCCAGAGTAAAACAACGCGGCGCTGACGCCATTGATCACAATGCCGAGCGTAGCCACCCAAATCACTATCGGACCCTGCACCGGCTCAGGGTGCTGGAGTCTGCGCACCGCTTCCCACGCGACTGCTCCCATGGTGACCAACAGGAACGCGGCATTTCCAAGCGCAGCGAGGATGGAAGCGCTGCCAAGGCCGTAGGTTCGCTCCTTCGTGGGCGGGCTCTTGGCGAGACAGCCGGCCCACCAGGCGAGTATCAGGCCAAGGACATCGGCAAAATTGTGCCCGGCATCAGCCACCAGCGCGAGGGAATGCGCCACCAGGCCGAAGACGACCTGGACGACGACGAGCGCAGTATTCAGGAAAACACCGAATGCAAACGCGCGGTTAAAGTTTTTGGGTGCATGCGAATGGCCATGAGCGTGGGAATGTCCGGGTTCATGAGGGGTCTCGTCGTGTTCGTGGTGATGGTCGCAATGCCCGTGATGACTGAGATGTTGGTCGTGTCCGTCCATCGAGGTTCCTATCGGCTTAACAAGAGCAAGCCGCAAATGGCCATGGCAACTCCCAACAATCTCGGCCATGACGCAGGCTCTTTGAAAAATAAAATACCCGCTATGGCCATGAGTGCCGCGCCTCCGGCTAGAATCATCGGCACCGCCGAAAGTGGCCCGCCCTTTTGGAAGAGGAGAAAGAAAAAGATGGTTCCAATGCCGACGCAGATGCCGGTCAGCGCCGAGTACCAAACGCCTGGGGCACTGGCGGTCTGGGTCCATTTGCCGCCGAATCGGAGCCAGGCAAGATAGGCTAGAATGGTTAGCGCCGCGGTGCCTTCGACGACGAATCCTCCGAGACCGTCGCTGATGTTTTCGGAGGCCATTTTTGTGAAAATCTGGTGCAGCCCATAAAGAAGCGCGGCTCCGACAGCGTAATAAAACCACGTGTTCATATAATATTTTACCTTCGGGGATTATTTTTCTACACGTTTTATTAAATCCACGATTTTTTCAGCAGCCACACCTTTGCAAGTTGCGTCAGGGCGACGTAACAGAGCAATGTCACGAGCAGGAGCAACCAGTAAAATGCAGGCAAAGGCACAAAGCCCAAAAATGATGCGAGCGGGGAGAAGGGAAGATAGGCGCCGAGGGCCATGATCAGCAGCGAATTCACCGTCAATTGCCAGCTCGCTCGCGATTGAATGAAAGGGAGCAGATTGGTGCGAATGACGTGGACGATCAGGGTTTGTGTCATGAGAGACTCGACAAACCAACCGGTGTGAAAGAGGGCTGCCGCGTAGGTGCTATTGGGCGAGGTCGCGCCGGCAAACCGCGCTGCCAGGTCCGCCGGGGGCCCCAGATGCAAGTTATTACACTTAAAGATAAACCACATCATGGCATAGGTGGTATAATCGAAAATGGAACTGATTGGCCCGATGAACACGATGAATTTTCCGATCTCGCCCATGTTCCACGGGCGCGGCTTGGTGATCTGAGTCGGGCCGACGTTGTCAGTTGGAATCGGCACCTGTGAGAAGTCGTAAAGGAGATTGTTGGTGAGGACCTGGATCGGAGCCATCGGCACGTACGGCAACCAGGCGCTCGCGCCGATGACGCTGAACATGTTGCCGAAGTTGGAGCTCGCGCCCATGCGAATGTATTTCAAGATGTTCACGAACACTTTGCGGCCTTCGAGAACGCCTTCCTCCAGCACCATCAAATTCTTTTCCAGGAGGATCATGTCGGCGGACTCCTTAGCGATATCGACGGCGTTATCGACGGAGATGCCAACGTCCGCGGCGCGCAACGCGGGCGCGTCATTGATGCCGTCGCCCATAAAACCGACGACGTGACCCTTGCTTTGCAGAGCCTTCACGATGCGCTGTTTATGGGCGGGTGAAAGGCGCGCGAAAATGTCGGTGGCCTCTACTGCTTCCGACAACTGCGCGTCAGACATGGCTTCGACGTCACGGCCGAGAACGATTTTTTCCGCGTGGATGCCGACTTCGGAGCAGACTTTGCGTGTGACAAGGTCGTTGTCACCGGTCAGCACTTTGACGGTGACGCCATGCTGGCGCAAAACCTCGATCGCTTTGCCGGCAGTTTCTTTTGGCGGATCGAGGAAGGCGAGGTAGCCGGTCAATACGAGTTCCGATTCATCGGTTTTGGAGTAGGCGGGGCGTTTGTCGAGTTTCTTTGTGGCAACGGCGAGAACGCGAAAACCGTCTTCGCTCAAATCGTTGACCTGTTCAATCAGGTCACCGACGAAAATGGGATCCATGGGAAATATTTCGCCCTTGCTTTCGAATTGCGTGCATTTGGCGAAAACCGATTCAGGCGCGCCTTTCGTGATCATTTGCCGCTCGCCGTTGGGCAGATCGACGGCCACTGACATCATCCTTCGCGAAAAATCAAACGGAAGCTCGTCGACCTTGCTGAACTTTTCGATGTTCAAATCGGCATGGACCTGCTTGTGTTTGAGGACGGCGCGGTCGAGAACGTTTTTCAGACCGGTTTGAAAGTGGCTGATCACGTAGGCGTCGCGCAGAACTTCTTCACTTTCGTTTTTGAAAACATCGACGTGCAATTCCAGGATGACGTGATCAATGGTGAGCGTGCCGGTCTTATCCGTGCAGAGCACGTCCATCGCGCCGAAGTTCTGAATAGAGTTGAGCTTTTTGACGATGACTTTCTTTCGTGACATGGCCAGCGCGCCTTTGGACAAGCATACCGAAACGATCATCGGAAGCATTTCTGGTGTCAGGCCGACGGCGACGGCGAGCGCGAAGAAAAACGCCTCGTGCCAATCGTGTTTATTCAAGCCGTTGATGACGAAGACGAGGGGCACCATGACGAGCATGAAACGGATCATCAGCCAGGTGAATTTCTTCACGCCTCTGTCGAATGCGGTATCCGCCTGCTGCCCGGCGAGGCTGCGGGCGACCTTGCCGAAATAGGTCTGGAGACCCGTCGCGACGATGATTGCCGTCGCCGAGCCCGTTTCGACGCTCGTGCCGAGAAAACAGAGATTGTTCCGCTCGATAGCCGAAGCTTTCTCGCGCGTATCGGGCGCGTCGCTTTTCTCGACGGGCAGTGATTCACCCGTGAGGGTTGCTTGAATCACAAACAAATCTTTGGCGGAAACGAGACGGACGTCGCCGGGGATCATATCGCCACAGGCGAGCTTGACGACATCGCCGGGAACAAGTTGGCGTAGCGGGATTTCCCTTGGTTGCCCGTCGCGCATGACCGTCGCTGTGACGCTAATCATGGCTTTGAGCTTCGCGGCGGCCGTGTCGGCCCTGGTTTCCTGTATGAAGCGCAGGGACAACCCGAGGACCACCATCAGCACCATCACTGTGCCCGCTCGAAAATCGCCGGTTGCGAAAGAGAGGATGGCCAGGACGGTGAGCAAAATGACCAGGGGATTACGCGAAGCGGTGTAAAGCCGGTGCCACCAGCTATGCTTTTCTTCGGAGGCAACCTCATTGGGACCAAATTTCTCGATGCGTAGCGCGGCTTCGGCCTCGGTTAGTCCATTGGGGGCGGAGCCGAGCATCTGGAAGACCTCGGCGCTCGATTTGATCGACGCCTCCGCCACCAAGGGCGAGGTCTGAATACCATTCTTTGTTTGAGTGGCTGCCATTCTGTCAGTTCATCAGTGCCTGCCCGCGACCGCTGCTCCAACAGTTTCAATATAGGCTATACCCCCTACCCCCTTAACTCGTCAATAGCCATTTTTTCCTTGGCAACCCGTGCAACTCTGGCGTAGGTATCAGGCCATGAAACATATTCATCCCAAAAGCGAAAAGGATGCGCTCATTCTTCGGCTGCGAAAAATTCGCGGCCAGGTTCAGGCTCTTGAGCGATTGGTTGCGGAAGATGCAGACTGCACGGACATTCTGAACCAGGTCATCTCCGCGCGCAGCGGACTCAAATCTTTCGGAGAGAAAGTCATACATTCTCATGCGCATGATTGCATCGAAAACGTGAAAGATCCCGCGGAGGGCCGCCGTAATCTTCGTTCGCTGATCACTGTTTTGCATCGCTATGTCAGTTAATCGCTTCTGAACGTTCGCAGGCTTATGAAACGCTTCCTGACGTTGGGTTCGATCTGTCTCGCGCTCCCAGTCGCGGCGGCGGTCGACGAAAGTGCCATCTCCGCTGCAACCAATGCCCCCGACATGGGCCATGCGCCGGAGCAAAGCTGGAACTGGCACGTGCAGAACACGGATATTGTGCAGTATCACCCCGGCTTCCCTTCTCGATATGCGGGACCTAACAGCCTCAGCAGCGCGAATGAAGTCAAAGAAACGGTCTCGCTCGATTTACTGGTGGGGGTGCGGCTTTGGCGCGGCGCTGAGTTTCATTTGGATGGATTGATGTGGCAGGGTTTTGGCCTGACGGATACACGCGGCGTGGATGGATTTCCGAACGGCGAAGCGTTTCGGCTTGGCACGGAGGTTCCCAACGTCAATTTCACGCGCGTTTTCATTCGCCAAACCATTGGGTTGGGCGGCGAGCAGGAGGACGTCGAAGATGATCAATTTCAATTGGCCGGCAAGCGCGACGTATCCCGGGTCACGCTGACGTTGGGCCGAATGAGCGCCAAAGATGTTTTCGACAACAACGCTTATGCCAATGATTCGCGAACGCAATTCATGAACTGGGCTCTCATGGCGAACGAAGCGTGGGATTATCCGGGTGATAGCCTCGGCTACATTACAGGATTTGCCGCTGAATTAAGCGAGCGGTGTTGGGCATTGCGCTACGGATTTTTTCAAATGCCGCGGGTAGCGAATGGCACGGCGTTGGACAGTCATTTTCTCGAAGCGTGGGGAATGGTGACGGAATTTGAATATCGTTATGCGATTGCGACTCGTCCCGGCGCGGTTCGGCTGCTCGCGTTTTTGAACCGCGCGCACATGGGCAGTTATGAGGCAGCTATTGAGAGTTCAACGCGCCCTGCGGATATCACTGCCACGAGGGCTTATCGCTACAAATACGGTTTCGGCTTAAATGCTGAACAGGAGTTGTGGAAAAATGTGGGCGCCTTTGCGCGGCTGGGGTGGAGCGATGGTGAAACTGAGGCTTGGGTCTTCAGTGATGTGGACCGGACGGCAACCCTCGGAATCAGTGTCAAAGGGGAGGCATGGCAGCGTCCCAATGATACATTCGGCCTGGCTGGAGTTCTGAACGGATTGTCGCGAGTGCATCGCAATTTTTTGGCCGCGGGCGGTACTGGCATACTGGCGGGCGATGGAGCGCTGACGTATCGCCTCGAAGAAATCCTTGAGACTTACTACGACTTTCAACTCTGGAAAACCATTCATGTTTCACTCGATTACCAATTCATCAACCATCCAGCTTTCAATCGCGACCGCGGGCCGGTGTCGGTCCTGGGAGCGAGATTGCATTGGATTTTTTGACGACGACGCACTTCAAATGGTGCTGGTGTGCAGATTCAGGCTGGGCGGCTTTATTTTTCCTCGAAACTTGTGGCCGACGCGGTGTTTGTTAAGTTTCCAGCAATATGTCCGCCGAGCAGGATCCCGATGCCGCCCTGATGTTGCGCGTAAAGCAGGGCGATACGGCTGCTTTTGAGCAGTTGGTGGATAAATACAAGCAGCCGGTAATGAACGTCGTCTATCGGATGTTGCGGGATATGACGGAAGCGGAGGATGTGGCGCAGAATGTCTTCGTGCAGGTGTATAAATCCGCCAGCCGATATGAGGTTTCGTCCAAGTTTTCGACCTGGTTGTTTACCATTGCGCGGAATTTGTGCCTGAACGAGCTGCGCCGGCGTTCGCGGCATCCGGCGGATTCGATGGATGCGGCGCATCCGGAGCAGGAGGACCAACCCTGGCAGCAGTTTGAGGATAAAAAGACGTTTTCACCTCCGGAAACCCTGCTGCACGGCGAGCTTGAGCAAAAAATCGAGGAAGCGATGGCTGAATTGCCGGAAAACCAGAGAACGGCTATCGTGCTGTGCCGACAGGACGAGTTGAGTTATGAAGACATCGCAAAAGTGCTGCAATGCTCGCTTTCGGCGACAAAATCGCTGATTCATCGAGGGAGGGAGACGTTGAAACAGAAGTTGAAGCCGTATTTGAGGACTGGGGTGTGGCGCCCAAAATGAACGCAACTTTCACAACAACATGGTTTTATATTAAATGACATTATGGGAACCGAACCGTTCTACGAAAAATTGCGTGAGATAAGCTGGCGGCGGAAGTTGACCAGCGCCGAGGAACGCGAATTGCGCGAATGGCTGGCCGCACATCCCGAGGCCCAGGAAGCATTCGAGTTGGAAACGGTGTTAACCGAGGCATTGGGCAAGATGCCGGACGTCCTGGTGGCCAATAATTTCACCGCGCGGGTGTTGCAAGCGGCTGAACGCGAGGCCCTGGCGGGAGCGCGAGGCGGACAATTGGGCTGGAAAGTATGGCGAAGGTTGCCGCGTTGGTTCCCAAGGGTTGCTTCGGCTACCATCGTCGTCACGGCGGCGGCTTCGGTGTATTTATATCACTACAACTACAATGTCGAAGCGCGGCAGCAAGAGTTGGTGCAGCGCGTAGCGAAGGTGCAATTGCCCAACCCGGAAATCCTCACAAACTTCGAAGCGATTCGAATCGTGAGCGCGACGCCCGCGCCGGACGAGCAATTGCTGGCGTTGTTCCAATGAGGTTACCTTACCGCAAATTCCGGCAGTTCGTTTTCGTCTGTTTCTGTGGGTTTTGTTTGAGCGGACCGGCAAGGGCCCAGGTGACTAATCAGCCCGGTTTGAGTGTCACGTCCGCCGCAGCTCCATCCGAACCGGCGGCTGTCAAATCACCCGTAGCCGCATTTCGGGAGTTGCTGAACATGGAACCTGCGCAGCGAACGAAAGCGCTCGCCGACCGCTCAGAGGAAACGCGCAAACGGATTCTGGCCAAGATTCGCGAATATCAATCGCTCAAAGCGGACGACCGGGAACTGCGGTTGAAAGTGACGGAACTGGGTTATTATCTGCGGCCCTTGATGCTGACCCCGGCAACAAATCGAGCAGCGCAGATTGCTTTAGTTCCGCAAGGGTATCGGGAGTTGGTGCAGGCGCGCCTGGCAAAATGGGACAGTCTCGGACCGGCGGCACAGCGAAAGCTATTCCAAAACGAAGCTGCCATTCGCGCCTTGACCGAAGTAACCAATGGCGTTTCGACCAATCTGACGCGAATACGCCGAGTGATGCTTCAGCATACCATTAGCAACTGGAACCAGTTACCGGATAAAGACCAAAAGGAATTACGGGAGAATTTTGATTATTTTTTTCAACTCAATCCGGCTGAGAGACAGAGGGCAATCCAGATACTTTCGCGGGAAGAGCGGGCGCAGATCGCCGACACGCTGCGTAAATTCGGAAGGATGAGTCCCGAGCAACGCGCGCAATGCATCCAATCGTTCGAGAAGCTCGCGGCTATGTCACCGACCGAGCAGCAACAGTTTTTCAGGAATGCCGAGCGCTGGGAGATGATGACGCCGAAAGAGCGCGAAGACTGGAGGAAACTTGTGGATACCGCGCCGATGAACACTTACCCACCATTGCCGCCGGTTAGGCCCGTATCAGACACGGGTCACGCGTCAACGAACCGACGTTGAATCTCGCTCGCAGCCAACGACGTGAGGAGAATCAGAGCCTCGAGACGAAGCGGCATGAGTCGGATGAATTTTGGAGAGGTTCAATTGTGGGGAACGCAAAAAAAGCGGCATAGGACTGCCGCACTCCACGACCTCGCGGACGGAGCGGCACGCTGGAACCTCGCGCCAGCGTCGTGGATTGGGGCAGTCCTATGCCGCTTTTCGGTCAAGCGTTCATTGGCAGGCGGGAATCCTCCGCAAAACTGGAGCTTTCCGCCTCGTTACCTCGGTTGGCTACAATTTTTGAAACCACTTCTAAGCCGCGAGTTTCAGGTGGCTGATACGGAAGACAGCGCCTTTAGGTTCGTTGGCGAGGCATTCAATATCCCAGCCGTGCGCCAGAACGATCTGTTGGACGACCGCCAATCCCAAACCGGTGCCGGTTTTTTGTGTGGTGAAATAAGGTTTGAAAATTTCGGTCCGATGATCGAGCGGGACGCCGGGGCCATTGTCACGCACTTCGAGTAAGGCTTCGGAGGCGTTGCTTTTCTGGGCAACGATGTGGATCTCGCCTTCGCCATTAACGGCCTGGATTGCATTCAGGAGCAAATTGAACAGGGCCTGACGGAGGAGTTGTTCATCGGCCTGGATGTTGAGTTGATCGCCCTGAACCTTGAGATTGATTTTCTTTTCTTCGAGATCGTAGTTGAGCGTGCGGACGACTTCGTTGACGATTGAACCCAGCGGAAGAACTGTGCGGCGTACTTCGCGCGGGCGTGAATAATTGATGAACTCATTGAGTTGGGCCGCAACTTTGTCCGCTTCATCAATGATCTCGCGAGTTTTATTTCGAATCTCCGGCGCGGCGTTTGACTCCTTTGAAATCATGTGGGCGATGCCGCGGATGATGTTGAGAGGATTGCGCGTTTCGTGAGCCAGCCCGGCGGCGGCGAGATTCATTTCTTTAAGGTGAGTGTTCATCTCGCTGGCGCGAACGAGGCGGATTTGAAGATCCGATACTCTGACCAGGTTGAACCAAACCAGGCCGGAACCAACGGCAAGGATGGTCGCCAAACCCAGGATAATCGAGCGAAGCCAAAGGTCGCGGTTGGAGGCAATCGCGACGGAATCTGTGGAAAGCGCGAGCACCAGGCCGTGCAGGCCGCGTTTTTCCATGAGCGCCTGATATTCTTTTTCATCCATCCAACGAAGCCAGGGCGGACGGCCTCGATGGCCCTCGCCATCGCGGCGGCGAGTCTCGCGCAGGGGTGCTGTGTCGGAGAGATTTGTCGTGCTAGCGAGGGAATTGGTGGGAGTGCCAGTGGCGGGGTTCTCATCCGGCGGTGGCGGCGGCATTTCACCGGGACGAGGTTCGTGACGAGGAGGGCCGCGACCGTCGCGCATGCTGTTGGTGGAAGGCGGCGGCGCGATAAAAGTCGTGTTGGTTTCGCCTTCGGCAGTCAGAGCCGCGCCCAAATCAACCGGATTGACGAGAGTGACCGTGTTGTTGCCCCAACGTTCGCCGTGTTGCATGGCCTCGTTTTGAGAGTCGATCGGTTTTCCCGCTGCGGCGACCGGCTCATTGGCAGCATTCAGCAGGACAATTGAAATGAGTTCGCTGGATTTAACCAACTCGTTCGTTCGACCGTTTACGAGTTCATTGAGGACCGCTTCGAGGCGTGGTTGTGGAATGACGTTGCGGAAGCGCATACCCCGAATCAAAGCGCTCAACGTGTTCGCAATATCTTTGGACCTCCCGCGAAGATCCGCTTTGGCCGCTTCGCGGACGCGAATATGTTCCTCGACCTGCCAGCCGACGACGAGCAACCACACGCCCAGAATGAGCCCATAAACGAAAAGGTTGCGCCGGGTCAGTTCCATTGCATCAAATTCTACTCTTATTTGCGTTTTTTGGAGACGGATTTCGGAGGCTGATTCGTTGAGGGAATCGTATCCAGAAACTTATTGAGCTCCTGCTCGGTGAGAGCCTTGGCGGCGTCTGATTTTGCGCGTTCTTTGTCTGAAAGCGCAGCCATCTCGCCCGGAGCGTGGATAATGTAAGGCGTCAGGAAGATCATCAGCTCGGTTTTGCCAGTGGTGGTTACCTTGTGCTTGAACAAGTTGCCCAGCAAAGGAATATCGCCCAGAAAAGGAATCTTGGTTTCGCTTTCTGCTTTTGCATTTTCCATGAGGCCGCCGATGATTACGGTCTGGGCATCGGGCGTCACGACGACCGTATCGGCGGAGCGTGAGTTGATGAGCGGCGCGCTGATTGAACCACTTGGACCGGTTGAGATGGGAACCCATTGAGTTCGATCCTGGACCAGTTCGGAGGTCTCAGGAGAAAGAATCATTTCGACCATGCCATCTCCGGTGATGAACGGCGTCACGCGCAGGATAATGCCAACACTTTGGTAAGTGACGGAGTTAATAGCATTGCCGAAGTTGTCGAAACGAACGCTGGTAATGAGCGGAACGGATTGGCCGACGGTTATGGTGGCAGGCTGGTTGTTGCGCGCGACGATCGACGGACGCGACAGGACTTTGGCTTTGCCCGAAGTCGCAATGGCGCGGACCGTGGCAGTGTAATCCTGTGAGAAAATTTGATACAAACCCGCGGGGCCGCCGGCATTGGCCAGCCCGAAACCATTGCCAACATTCACGCCTCTGATGAGAGGTATGAGATTCGTCGGGACGATGCTAGTTGTAAAGTTGGTGACGCCGCCGTTTACGCTGGTGGTAAGAGTAGTAGTGTAATTTGTGATATAGCCCGTGGGGATACCGTTGTTGCCGATGTCCTTGCCGTAACTGCCTTCGATGCCGATATCCAATGAATCGTTGCGAGTCACCTCCAGGAACACGACTTTGATCAAAACCTGCGGCTTGGGGCGATTGAGATTCGAGACGACTTGAGAGATGTATTTGCTCGTATCTTCGTCGGCGATGACTACCAGTTTGCGCGTGTCGGGGTCGATTGCGAAGACAGCATCTCCGACCCCATTGTTTGGATATTGGCCGCTGGAAGTGCTGGAGCGAGTTTGATTCTGGCCGCCACCGCCACCAAATCCGCCAAATCCGCCGCCGGGGAACTGGGCGTGCAAGGACGCAGTGAAGCTAAACGCCAACGCGGCAAGAACGAAGGCGGAGAGCCTTAAAAAGCAATGACGCGACGCGGACTCGTTCATTCGTTTCATATTGCAAATTTGTTGATAGGTCATTTTGTGCATTTTTGAGGGTTAGAATCCGATTATGGGAACGAAGCGGCACCGCCTCCGCCTCCGCCAGTCCTTGAGGATTGGCCCATGCCTGTTCGCGACGTGCTGCTGCTGCCGCTTGTCTGGGAACTGCTTTGACTGCTGCTGCGGGTTTGAAGAGCGCTGGTTGAAGCAGCGTTATTTTTGGTGCTTGCGGTTCCATACTTTTGGAAAAGCTCTTGCAACACCGGATAGACCTCTGCCGGGTCGGTGCCGCCGATATCATACATGGATACATACTTTTTGCCTTTTCTATTGTCGTCGAGGGAACGGACGACATCTTCGATCTCGTCCATCAAATCGCGGCTGGCGCTGACGACGACCGAGGCCGTGCGCTGATCGGCATAGGCGACAACGCGGTTGCGTTTTTTAATGCGCTGATTTTGGGAGTTCGAAGCGCCCTGCGCTCCCTGATTGCCTCCGCCCGCCAGCGCCGCGAAACGACCACCGAATCGCCCGGCGAACGGATTCGAGAAACCCGATTGGCCGCTGCCTTGCCTGCTGGTGTCATCGGAGAAAAGTTGGGTGAGCATATCGGCCATCTCGGTCGGGTTGGCATTGGTGAGAGAAAAAACTTTGAGCATGCTGAAATCTTCGGCGCCCGCGTCGATGGCGTGGATAATCTCCGCGACTTTGTGAATGTTCGCCTGGGTATCCGTCATGAGAATCTCGTTGCCAGCTTCGTTGGCGGTCATGGTGGTCTGAATCGAGACGAGCGGTTGCAGGTCTTTGAGCAACTGAGAGGCTTCAACAAATCGCACTGGCATAATCTGGGTCACGATTCGGTCCGTAATCGGAATTTTATCGGGATCAGCGCCGGCCATAACGGGAATGCCGGCGATTTTTATCTCATCGCGCGGCATGATTGAGAGGGTTCGGCCATGTTCGATCGCTCCAAGATTGTTTTCATTCAACATCGTGTTGAGCACGCCGAGAGCTTCTTCTTTGGTGAGCAGATCATTGCTCATTACCGTCACCTTCCCTCGGATCGAAGTACCGGGTTTGATATTGATGATGAAGCCGGCGGCTTCACTGAGATAGCTGAGGACTTGTTCGAGGGACGCGTCCCGGAAATTCATCCGCAAGAATTTCGCGTCGGGATCGGTTGGGACCGGACGCGCGGCGGCAGTGGAATCCGGGGCGGTTTCCGCCGGCTCTGCCGCCATAAGGGTGGCCGCAGCGGAAATGCTGGCCATTAGAATCAATGTGGGTATCGGTTTCATTGGTTTGCCTCGGTTGATGTCAATTGGTTGCTCAGTGGTTGGGTGTCTGTGGGCTGGGTAATGGTTGACCGTCCGGATTGGGCAACAGTTCACCTGGGTTCGGCACAGTCTGACCCTGTGGATTGGGCGGATCGGCCGGTACGTTTGGTTGAGGCGTAGCAGTGCCCGGGTTCGTGGATGGTGCGCCTTGTTGGTCTGGCGGCGTTTCGCCGCGATCCAAAGCTGCCTGTCTGGCTAACCTTGTCAGAATATCGCTTGGATTGCCAGGCGTCGCTGGCTGAGTGATCGGGGCCGGTGTTGTTGGAGTGACCGCAGTGGGAATTCCGGTAAAGCCGCCGGGAAAACCACCCCCCCCACGAAATCCGTTGAATAAATTACCGATTGCTCCGAGCGGATTATTTCCGTTCTCGTTGGTTGCGGTCGAGGCTCGCTCAGCATTAATTGCGGAAGCCGAGCGCATTGGACTGTCGTGCACCGCTAATTCCAGACTTTCGGGATGAACCGAAAGTTTCCAATCGCCGCCATCCTCGCGGGCCATTTGCATGCCGACCTGCACTTCGATTTCATTGGTCGAGGAAGCCAGTTTGACCGAGGTAGGCTCAATCGCGGTCACCTTGAAACCCCCAATGCTGTCGTTTGGCTTGAGCACTTGTTTATATTCGGTTTTGCTCCCCTCAAAGAAAGCCATTGGCCCCTTGCCGTAGCTCATGACTCCGACCAGTGCGAACGTTTCAGTTTTGCGATAAACGGTCGGCTGCTTCTCGCGCGGTTGATAAGCAGGCGAACGACGCGGATTAAAGATGTTCTTCTTCGCGATAACTTCGAAATTGCGATAGTCGGCTCCGCCAGCGTTGGTTTGATCTTGCATAGCGGCGGACGTCCAAAGTGCAAAGCCCAAAGTCCCAAGTCCGAACAGCAGCACGATTGAACATCGAACAGGGCGCGATTTATACAGCAGCGTGTCTCGGATTAACGTAAAGCGGCAGAGGACAACCGCTTTTACCCGAAACAGCCCAGACTGCCTGGCGCATTTCATGACGCCCCTTTGGAGCTTGGAATTTGGAGCTTCTTTGGTGTTTGCTGTTTGGTGCCTGGAGCTTTTCATTGTTTTTGTGCCGGAGGCGACAGGATGAGACCGCTGACCTGCAGGCCGAGCAACAGTTGCTGGCCTTCCGTATCATGTGAGCTGAGTTCGACCAGTTCCAATTTGAGGGCCATCGGATCTTTTTCGAGGTCGTAAAGGAAGCGGTTCATATTGTCGATTGTGCCGGAAGCTTCGATGCGGCATTGGATAGTCATGTAGTCATCGGAATCATGCTTGGACTGGGGGCTGATGGAGGTGATCGTGACGCGGCTATCGCGTTCCCACTGTCGAAAAGCCTTGAGCACTTTTTCTTCGGCCACCGATTCGTCGGCGGGCAAGGTGTTTGTGCGCATGCGTTCCCAGGTCGCGCGGAGGGCGTCCTCCCGGTCGATCATGTTTTTGCCCCTCGTGACGTGCTCGCGGAGTTCCCCAATCGTTTTCGAGCGATCGCTCCAAAATTGCGACAACGGCGCGTAGAGCACTTTATCCGCGACGAATAGCGCCACCAGGGCGATGGCTGCCATGGTCAGAAGTTGCTGGCGACTCTTAATTTTCATTGCGTCCTCCTTCATTCCAGTGGAAATCGAATGTGAATTGCAGCGGTGGTTTGTTGCCGCGAGTCGTGGGCCGGTGCAGCTCGGTCACTTTACCGCTCTTGCGCAAGTTTTCCCAAATCTTGAACAGGGCTTCGCTGTCGCGAGTGATGCCCGTGCAGGTGACAGAATTGAGATCGCGAATTTCGACGCTCTTGGCAGAAACGATGCCATCATCGGGAAACGCGGTCGTCAGTTCTTTCAGAATCGAGAGTCCGCGCAAAGAAGTATCAAACCACGGCCGATATTGACGAATTTGCTGCGTGACTCCTTCGAGTTCTTTCACCCTGGGCGACATCGCCAGCCACTGCGAGCGGAACTTTGTCAGTTGCCACTGTTGATAGCCGAACGCGCTCGCGAGGATGAGGAACAATGCCGCCGCCGCCGCGCCCGCGATGCGCAGTTTGCCGGAGGAATAACGATTGACCATTTGCTGCCAGGCCGTAACGCGTGGCGGCAGCAATTCGAATGGCGGTGTGCGCCCGGCCAACTGTCCGGCAGCGAGGCTGAGCGGCGCAGACACGGCGGTTTCCGCCGGCAATTGCAGGCCGAACTCATCCGGAGAATAGCGCGCAGCCGTTTCGACTTTCAGGCCCATCGGTTCCAGCCGCAGCTCAAGTTCGTCGACCAATTGTTGAGCGAGGTCGCGCGGACCGAAGACACGAATTCGCCGCACGCTTTCGCGGACTTCGGCCGGCACCTGGCCGAGCGTGATGCGGGCTTCGCGTCCGACGAGTTCCGATTGCAGGACGCGGCGGCTGCCGTCCATTTCGAGCGCGCCTTCCAAAGCCCGCAACGCCGCCACGCCGCCGCCGGATGTGACTTCCAGCCCGACGTGTGTTTCGCCAATCGCAAGCGCGAGAACTCCGTTCGAGGATTCTGCGCCGGGAGGGAGCAAAGCCGTGATGCCGAGTGAGAAGCTGAGCGGTTTGAGCTTCGCCGCGCGGAGCGCTTGTTCGAGAAGGGTGAGATGGTTCTTCGGGATGCCGACTAGAAACGCATGTTGCTTGCCGGTTTTCGATTGGCTGCGCGAGGCGGCAAAATGGAGCGTGGAAATGTCAGAATGAAAACCGCGTTCCGCTTCCAATTGCAGGAAGCTGCCGATGTCACTCTCCGGAAGGTCAGGCAATTCTACATGAGTGGTCAGGGCCCATTTCAACGGAATACCGACAACGCAATTGCGCTCTTTAATGCCCGCCGCATCGAGATGATTGCGAATTTCGCGTCCGACGAGTTCGGTGGCCGCCGTGAGCGGATCGAGCGAGAGCGAAACCGAAAAGGATTGTTCGACTTGGAGCGAACCATCGGTTCGCCGCAGCACGACGCCATCCAGTTTGCTGCCATCCAGCGCGAGCCCGAGCAGGCTCGTCAGATGGCGGCGTTTGAGCGTTTTGATGTTCAGCAGGTCTATCATCGATTTGCTTTAGCTAACCAGGTTTGGCGAACTTGTTTGCCAAGGGCCCAGCCTAGATGAGTCAGGTCCTGGCGATAAACGATTTTGGGCGAGCCGTCCGCCGTGTCGAAGATGAAACGGGTGCGATGGTATCCGCGGCCATTGGGGCCGAGCGCCGCAATGTCGGCGGAAAATTGGTAGCTGCGAACCGTGATGCAATCATTGGTTGCGAGCGCCGTAAGGGTCGAGTTGTTCTGGTTCAAGGCGTCTACGATCCAGGCGACGGAACTGAGTTTATCGGGATTGCTCTGGCGGTAGGTCACGAGTGTTTGAGCTAAATCGGGTGTGTCGCTGATTCCGGGAAGGCAGGAAAGTACTTCGACGCTGGCCGTGTTGATGTTGATTCGGCCATCGATGTAGGCATTGTTGGTTGTAACCGTTGTGAGTGTGTCCGCAATCTTGGCGAAATCATCGACGGTGAGCGTGCCCCTGGTCGCAATAAAGAATTGCAACGGGCTGGCGAAAGTGCGTGGTGCCTGGGCCGCTCGGCCCGGATTATTTCCACCGAATGTTGGCGGGAAAAGCAGATCCATAACCCGCTGTGCTTTTGTCGAATCCAATGTGCCTTGAAGCAATTGTCTCAATGGCCCGTTAGCGGTGACATTCCGGAGGCTCAGGCGCGGAATACCATTACTGTAAGTATTCGGCTCCCGGCTAAAAACGGTCACATACTCCAGAACGCCCGGCTCGAGCTGGCCGTTGTGGTTCGAATCGGTTTCGTTCGGATCGAGAATGCCGTTGCGGTTCATGTCCTCGCCGACCAGTGTATCCGCATCGCCGCCGTACAGGAGCCGCAATTCATCAATGCTTTCGAACGGGCCATTCTTGCTTTGATACGGTTGCGGGCGAGTCGCGTAATAAGTCTGGTAAATGACGCCGCCGTTGGTGTCGCGCCAATCGAGTATGGCCGTCGCCAGGTCCTGGTTCGCTCGGGGCAGGGCTTGCATCAGCGAAACCAGCATATTGCTCGAGGCGGTGTTCAAGTTGAGCTTCGATGATTCGTCCACGAGGCCGAAGGTAATATCGGTTGGCGCGATACCCGCGAGAGTCGAATTGGTGTCGCGACCGATAAGCCAAAAGCGCGAGTCGCCGATTTGGCCAGCTTCACTCACGTAGGTCGTGAGGTCGGGCAGGAAGCCGTTGGTGGGCTGATTCCCGAGGATGAAATTGACGTAGCGCGCTGCGCCTTCAATGGCTTGTTCCGCCGCCAAACCGCTGACGCGATTGTCCGAAGCTCGCAATTCCGAACTCATTGAATTGCCAAAATAAAGCGCCATGCTGACGAGGCCGAAGGCGATCCAAAGGACGATGACGAAAGTCGAACCACTTTCGCCGCGAGTGGCCGTAAGCCGCGATTGAAGCCGAGTGGTGCGGCGAAAGAAATCCCAGGCTCCAAGCTCCAAACGCCCAGAAAATCGCAAGCTCCAGGCATCGGAAATCCATCCCGAACCCCGTATTTGGAGCTTGGGATTTGGAGCCTTTTTTGAGTTTGGGATTTGGAGTTTGGGATTTTTCATTGTTCCCCTCCCGTCGTCGTGCTCGCTGTCACATTCGTCCGCGATTGCGAAACCACCGGCACGACGATTTCAAACGGCTGTTGCGCGCGAGAATTGCCCTCGCCGGCAAGCTGAATTCGGACGCGCACTGCGTATGGCAAGTTGGTGTCGCTCATGCTGGTATCCCACGAATCGCGCCAATTGACGCCATCGAAGCACGAAAATTCGAGGCTTTGGACGTTGCTCAAGAGCGGCTGTTCATTGGGGTCCTGCATCGCGGTGGCAAGAACGTTGCGGTTCAAGCTGCGAACAAGATCTTTGGCGCCAGTGTTTCTCGTCCGTTCGGTCGGATCGCGCAATTCGTAACTGACGAACTGAACGTCGCTCCAATTCCCGGCGTCGTTCACCGCGCCGGTGGTCGTGAAGAATTCGACGTGAAAATTCTGGCCAAGCCCGCTGCCAAGCGCCTGGAGCTTGAAATCGCCGGCCAACGGAATCCCGCCTTGCGGCGCGCCGCCGGGAGGCAACGCGCCCTGCAAATCATGGCGGATAAAGTTGAACGCCTGTTGCAACGGAATGGCCTCGTCGAGCATTGCCTGAGTCCGCTCGCGCAAGCGAACGGCGCTGTAAAAAACGCCGCCGATGCCCGCGAGCACCACCGCCGAGATGGCCAGCGCCAGCATGAGTTCGATCAGAGTGAAGGCGTGGCGAATGCGCAATACGGAACGCGGAATGAGGAACGCCGCCGAGAAGCGAAGCGTATTGCGGGTTGCGTGTGGCGTTTTCGTCTTCATTGCACCTGTGTGCTTTGCGTTCCGGCGGGCGTGCTATCGACGAGCGTGCTCATTCGCACGGAATACTCGCGGCCCTGCACGCTGTATTTCACTTCAACGGAAAGCTGGCGCATCGCGCTTTGAGCGGTGTCGGCCGTCCAGGGTTCGTTGTGGAGCGACCAATTGAATTCACGGACGCCTTGCCGGACTGAACCGTTTTGGACGGAACCACTCCAGTTTGTGGTCGCAACGTTTTCATTAAGCACTCTTTCGGCGACGAGCGATGCTTCCCCTTTTCGCGCGGCGACTTCCCCGGCGCGAGTCGCAATGCTCAGCGCTTCGAGCGCCACCGGGATCAGTATCGCCATGAAGACGAGTGAGGCGAGGACTTCGGCGAGCGTGAAAGCGGCAGCTCTATGCCGCTTTTTCAAGCCGACACCATGACGCCTGCTAATTATTTCGCGCGCGAATTTCATAGTTCAGGCGGTTTCGGGAAAGCATCAGCCAAATCGACATCCCGTCCCGCCCAATGACATGGAGCGTTTGCGGGCTGTTCTCAGCAATCGAACCATCAGGCAGAAAACGTATTTTCGTCAAATTGGGATGGTTGCTGGCGTGGGTTGAATCGGCAGGGCTTGCGGATGACACCGAACCCAGGGTGCCAAAATGCGCGCCGTTGGATTGGTCGGGAAACTCGATCTGCATTTGGCTGTCGAGCGGGAAAGTGATCGCTCTTGAGTCGACCGTTTCGTAACTGGGTTCGGCTTCCAAACCGTAAGTACTGCTGGAAGGGTCGAACCAAAGCTCCATCGGCAGCCCCTCAGAAACTGCCCGGCTTTGGCCCTGCCGCGTCAACGCAAGCAATCGGCGAGCTTCGTAATCAATCGAACGGCCACGGAAAAAATTCGCCAGCGCCGGCGCGGTGAAGGAAACGGCGATTGCAAGAATCGTCATCACCAGGATGAGTTCGATCAGGGTAAAGGCGGGGGCGTGATGCGTGATGCGTGATGCGTGAGCAGATTTTGGCGAGGCTCGAGAATTAAGCCTCGCCTTCCCTTCACTCCTCGAATGTCGCTTTACTCGCATTATTTCCTAATCGTCCAATTAGCGAAGAGCTTGTCGCCACCGGGAGGGCCGCCGGAACTCAGGTCAAACGAGCTCGGATTGTGACCGCCAGGGACCTTGTACGCGTAATCATTGCCCCAAGGGTCCTTGGGAACTACATCGGATTGGAGGTAGGGACCGTGCCAGTTCTGAGCATCGCGAGGTTGCACCAGCAAATCGTTGAGCGACTTGGGATAGTAGCCGTTGTCCACCTCGAAATTGTTGAGAGCGGTAGTAAGGCTCGAGATTTGTGTTACCGCGGCTTGTTCCTTGGCTTGTTCGCTTCGACCGGCGAAGCGAGGAATGACGATTGCCGCCAGAATGCCAAGAATGACCAGGACGAGCAGCAGTTCAACTAAAGTGAAACCGCTGTGACGATGGCTGCTCGGGTGTTGAGGGATTCTTTGGGATTTTGTTTTCATAACGAGATTCAGATCAGGTTTAAGATTACGATTATGATAAAACGTTATTTGATGTAGTCCTGCAGCGTAAAGATGGGCAGCACCATGCTGATGAAAATTGTGCCGATGAACCCGGCAATCAGGAAAAGCATCAGCGGTTCGGCGAAGGCCACGGCCGTTTTCAAGTGGCGATCCAGATCGCCTTCGGTGACGTTCGCAATGCGAATCAATTCCTGATCGAGCTTTCCACTCTCTTCAGCAACCGAAACCATTTCCAGAACGGAGCTCGGGAAAAGCCCCTTGCAATCAGCCAGGCTCTGTCCGAGTTGGCCACCTTCCTGAACGCGTCCAATGGAGCGCGAAACGGCATCGACGAGAATCTGGTTGCCGATCGATTTGCGCGCCACGTTTAGAGCCTGCACGAGTGGCACACCCGCGCCCAGAAGCGTGCCGAGCATCCGGCAAAATCGGGCCATCGCGAATTGCGCCACCAGCGGGCCGACGACCGGCGCGCGCAAGATTAATCCTTCCCACATTCGCCGGCCTTGTTCCGAGCCAAACCAATTGCGCAGCGTTAAACCGAGAACGACGACGCCGGCGAGAACGAACAACCCGTAAGAACGCACCACATGGCTTGCGCCGATGACGATTTGCGTGGGCAACGGCAGCGCAGCGCCAAATCCGGCGAAGACCAGCTGAAAGCGCGGGATGAAAAAGGTCAGCAAAAAAACCAGCACGCCCAGCGCGAGCACCAGCAGAATGCACGGATACAGCATCGCGGTCATCACTTTCGACCGAAGTTCTTTTTCGCGCGATTGAAAATCGGCGATTTGCGCCAGCACGAGATCGAGAAAGCCGCCCGTCTCGCCTGCCTGTACCATCGCCACATACACACGCGGAAATGTGTCAGGCGATTTGGCCATCGCATCGGCCAGCGACATGCCATCGACGACTAAATCGTGAATTTCTTTCCATTTCGCGCTCGTGGCCGGAGTCGAGGTTTCTTTGTAAAGAATCACCAGGGCGCGACTCAACGGAACGCCTGCGGCCAGAAGACTCGACAGCAAGCGCGTGAAATTTTCGAGCGCGCGAGCGGAGATTTTTTCCGATTTCTTTCCAAATGAAAGGGACGAAAGCGACGCCGGCAAAGCCAGGCCTTTCCCGGCAACCTGCGCGGCTTGCTCTGCCAAACTCACGGGGCGAAGGCCGAGCCCTTCCATTTGGCGAAACGCTTCCTGCCGTCCCGGGGCCTCAAGCTGTCCTTCCGCCACGATGCCGTCGGCTTGCAATGCTCTATATTGAAAGAGAGGCATGACGATTTAGAGCTTGTCTCCAGAAGTCGATCGTGGTCGAAGCTCCAAATCCCAAACACCAATTTTGGAATTTGAGATTTGGAGTTTTTTTGGTTTTTGGTGCTTGATGATTTTTCATAGGTTCAGCGCTTCCCCAATGCCACGCTCGCCGGCGTTTGCTCTTTCCCGTCTGACTCGTGCTTCGTACTGGCAGCCACCTCCTTGGCGGTGGTTACACTTAAAACTTCTTCAACCGTCGTTATCCCCGTTCGCACCAGCCGCCAGCCATCCTCAGCCAGCGTCCGCATTCCAGCGCGTCGAGCCGCGTCGCGAATCAAATCGCTGGACGAATTCTTCAGGATGAGCTGACGGATTTCATTGTCTGAATCCATCCATTCGAAAATCGCATGACGTCCGAGGAATCCCGTTTGCCGGCACTCACGGCAACCGACGGAACGATAAATCGTCGTGTTCGCCGGAATACCGACCTGCGCTTTGAAAGCCTCGGAGGCGGGTGAATGATCCTCTTGTTTGCAAAGTTTACAAAGCACGCGGACGAGCCGTTGCGCCAGCACTGCTTCGAGGGACGACGCAACGAGATACGGCTCGACGCCCATATCCACAAGCCGCGTCAGCGCTCCCGGCGCGTCGTTCGTGTGCAACGTCGAAAAAACCAGGTGGCCGGTCAGTGACGCCTGAACCGCGATCTGCGCTGTTTCCTGATCGCGAATTTCGCCGATCAGAATCACATCCGGATCATGGCGCAGAATCGAGCGCAAGCCCTTCGCAAATGTCAGTCCCGCCTTTTCCGACACCTGGATCTGATTGACCCCACGAAGTTGATATTCAACCGGGTCTTCAATCGTAATGATCTTGCGATCCGAATCGTTGATTTCATTCAGCGCCGTGTAAAGCGTCGACGTCTTGCCGCTACCCGTGGGGCCCGTGACCAGAATAATTCCGTGCGGCATCTGCAGAACCCGGCGGAACCCATCGAGTTCGCGCTTGTTCATTCCAATCTCTTCCAGGCCACGCAGCGTCGAATTCTGCCGTAACAAACGCATGACCACCGCTTCGCCGTGCAACATCGGAATCACCGAGACACGGATATCCACTTCGGCGTCCTCAATCCGAATCTTGATTCGTCCGTCCTGAGGCAACCGTTTTTCAGCGATGTTCAAATGGCTCAGAATCTTTACGCGCGAAACAATCGCCGGCTGAAACCGTTTGATTTGCGCCGGCACCGGCACATCCTGCAACACGCCGTCGATGCGGTACCGAATGCGCAACTCATCCTCGAACGGTTCGAGGTGAATGTCCGAAGCCCGAAGGTCGATGGCGTCCTTCAGCACCTGATTGACGAAGCGGATGATGGAGGCGTCTTCCGCTGCTGTATCCAGATCCGTGTCCTCTTCAGGATGCTCATCGACGACTTGAAACGAGCCTTCCTCACCCAAGGTATCGATCGTATCTGCGCCGACACCCAGGCGCTTCTTCATTTCGCGCTGGATAACTTCGCTTGAAGCCAGAACCGGTTTGAGATTCAGGCCCGTCAGCGTTTTGAGCGCGTCCAATCCCTGCGTTGCGAACAATCGGCTCGTGGCAACTTCCACCATTCCGTTCTGCCGGCGCAGTGGAAGCAATTCTTCCTTCAATAGTATCCGGGCGGGAAAAAGCGAGAGAAGCTGCCGGTCCGGCTCGATGTCGTCCAGCGTCGTGAAGGACAAACCATATTCTTTCGCCAGCCAGCGCAGAACGTCTTCCTCCGTCAGTGAGACGCCATTCCCGCCCGGCTGATGTTGCCGGGCGAGATCCTTGGCATCGATCGCCGACAATTGCTTGGCCGCGACCATTTTGTCGAGCAATGGGTTCAACGCTGAACTTGGGCTGCTGGTCTCAGGCATGCTGGCGAGTGTTGAATATTAAGTATCGGGTGGAGAGGCGGCTCGTATCGACGCCCACACCACATGACCCATGCGAATTACAAATATCCCGCCGCGGTCAGAACCGCTTCCTGACGCACGGTCAGAACTTTCTTCAAGTTCGCCTGCGCGGTTTCCAGATCGGCCTGTTTGGCTTTGCGGGCTTCGACGAACTTGGCGAGAGCCGCTTTCATTTCCGAATTGGACGCTTTGCTCTCGATGGCTTTTTGCAGAGCGTCAGCTTCAGGACTGGGTTCGCCACCGCCGAAGCCACCACCGCGGCGCCGACCGCCATTATCTCCACCGCCAGCCGTGTCTCCGCCGGGGCGACCGCCCCTCATAAAGCCGCGCATTCTGTCCGCAAATACCGCGCGTTGAGCATCCATCACTTTTTGAACCAATGGTTGAAGCGCGGTCCATTCGTCGTCCTTGATGTCAAGTTCCTCTTTGAGGCGGTCCATTCTCTGCTGCTGAAATTGCGCCGGGTCGAAGTTGCCCCGTTTGCCCCCGCCGCCATTATTATCTTGTGCCAGGGCCTTGTTGCTGCCGAAAGAAGCAACGCAGGCTAAGCCCGCGATTGCCAACATCTGCGTCATTCTTTTCATAAGTACTAAGTTACTGTTTTCTGCTGCGGTTTTTGGTTGTTGATGCAATGGCGCGCGATAGCGACACTGCTTGTTGGACTCCCCTATGCACTTGCTGTGCCAAAGGCAATTTCGCCCATTTTGGCCCATATTCCGGACTTCTTCGCGCAGGATTTGCTCACACCCTGCGGGCCCGCCTGCGCAACTCTTGCGCATAGAGGGCGCGGCTGTCCTCCGCCGCTTTTACATGTTACTGCCAAACTGCCCGACACTTTTATCAGCTCCCTGCAACCCTTTTACTGGGCGCACGACAGAATTCTTCGCTGCCGCATAAATGCGGCGTTCCCTAGCCTGTGGAACGCCGCATTTATGCGGCAGAACGTGGTGTTCGAAGAAATTTGTCCTGCAACCCTTTTACTTCCCGGCCGTTTTTTGCATTTCCAACAGAGCATTCAGGTTGGTCCACGCCTCCCTGTAATCCGGATTCGACTTGAGAGCTTTCTGGAATTGTTCAATGGCTTGCGTCACCGCGCCTTTGTGGCTGAGCGCGACGCCGAGATTAAACCGAGCGCGCGCATAGCCTGGTTCGAGCCGGATCGCTTCGAGATACTCACCGATCGCTTCGTCGCTGCGCCCCAGGTTATCGAACGCCACGCCGAGGTTATTATGAGCATCAGCCCGGTTGGGCTGGACTTCGAGCACAGCCAGTTGTTCGCGAATCGCCGCGTCGAACAACCCCTTCCGCACATACGCCAGGCCAAGGTTGAAGTGGGCATCAGCAAAGTCCGGTTTGCGTTTCAGCGCCTGCTCGAATTCTTCGACCGCTTCATTCAGCCGCCCTTGAGCCTTGTAGAGCCCTCCGAGATCATTATGCGGATCGGCGTACGACGGATCTAAACGGATTGCCTCGCGAAATTCTGCCATCGCTTTGGTTGATTCGCCACGGTGTTCGAGCTGGACCCCGAGGTTTCTATGCGCCTGCGCGTAATCGGGCTTTTCCGCTATTGCTTGCCGGAATTGCGCCATCGCTTCTTCCAGCCGGCCCTCTCTTTCTAACGTCGCGCCCAGATTATTATGCGCTATGTAATTGTTGCTGGTAACGGCAATGGCATGGGCGAACAAAGTTTGGTTGTCCTTCCATATCCCGATCTGGTCGCGCGTCTTCACTGCGCAAACCACGGCCATCACCGCAGCGAACGACCCACAGATGCCTCCCTGAAATCTCCAGCCGCGAGTCAACTCATGCGCGCCCCACACCAGCGCGATCAACAGACCCATTGATGGAAGATAAGTGTAACGGTCGGCCAACGCTTGCTCGCCCACCTGTACCAGCCCGATTACCGGAATCAGCGCGCCGATAAACCAGAGCCAGCCGGTAAGCAGATATGGGTATTGCCGACGCCACAAAATACCGACGGTGGAGAGGACAGCGAGCAGGACTATCGCCGAAACGATTGCGCCCAAAGTCCAACCCGATTGATAAGGATAAAAAAACGCAAGATGATCCGGGAAAAAGATTTTGCCAATATAGCGGCAATAGGAAACAACCGCATTCTCCACCCGCCCAGCAAACGGAATGGCCAGGCTCATTGCGCCCCCCCTTCGCTGCACAACCATCGTCACGATGCTGAAGCTCAGTGCGAGCACAAAAAACGGAATCTTTTCCACCCATAACTGAACCGCGGCTGATTTGACAAAGCCCGGCGGCTTTTCATTAACACCCTCCTCCAGCGGGGTGTGCGAGGGTGCAACAAGCAGCCCGAACCATTTTAACAGTTTCCTTACGAATTCGGATTTTGGACTTTGTACTTTCCATCGACGCAAGGGCCAGTAGTCCAGCAATAGCAAAATGAATGGCAACGTCACAACCATCGGCTTGCATAGCAGACCAAACGCGAAAAGGATCAGCGACATGCCATACCAGAGCCTTGAGCTTTGGACCTCGGACCTCCTGACCTCCGTAGTGCTTTTGACGAAGGAGGTTAAACTTTGCACTTCGTTCCCCCCTGCACTCGACACATATTTTGTGTAAGCAATCAGTGTTAACAAAAAGAAAAACCCGCTTAACACGTCTTTGCGCTCGGCAATCCACGCGACCGATTCGACGCGCAACGGGTGGAGGCCGAAAAATGCTGCCACTGCGAAGCTGCGCCAGGTCGCCCCAGTCGCGTTGCGCAACATCACGAAAACGAGCGCCACATTCAAAGCGTGAAACACGATGCTGACAAGGTGGTGTCCCCAGGGCGAGACCCCAAAAAGCTCGCAATCGCTCATGTGTGAGAGCCACGTTAGAGGATGCCAATTGCCGCCTTCGCCGGTGGAGAACGCCCAGCACACGTTTTTCCAGCTCAGGCCTTGCTGCACGTGGCCGTTGCCGGTCACATAAACCGGATCGTCGTACCCAACGAAATCGTTATGGACAGCGGGCCAAAACGTCCATAGAACGGCGGCAAAAAGCACCGCACCTGGCAGCAGGGGCTGTCTTCGTATTAGCTCGTTCATCAACCAATGGCCTGAGGGTCGCCGACTGATTTGCGCCCTGACAAGTGGAAAACCAACAACCAAATCTGGAAACCAATCGCGGCGAAGGCAAAATTCTTCCGGCGATCGTAGGACCGCCGCATTTATTCGGAAGCGAAGAATTCCGGCTCACGCTCTCGTAACCAACGATTGCCCTGTGTCCCGGGCTGTGCTAGCATTCAACCCTGAACACCATCATGTGCGCCGTGCATCCTCCACGTCTCAACTTGCTTCTTATTTCCAATGTACCCTCCCAACCGTAAAAATCTAAACCCGAAATTCAGAATTCGAATTCCGGCATTCTTGCGACACATATGGAGTGCGGTGGCAACCCCGAAAGCTTTCGGGGGACACCGCTATCAAGCGCCGCACCGCTTTGCTATCGGCGGACCGTCTGGCCGGAGCCAAAGCGCCGCCGCCGCTCCGCTCTGTCGGCGCACTCCAAATCGCGGTTCCCCATTTAACTCATGTAACTCATGTAACTTATTTAACCCCCTCATCCTCCCCATCCTCCTCCTCCTCGCCGCTCTCACTTCCGCCCGCGCCGACACCAAACTGACCGGTACCATCATCGGCACCGCTGGCTCCTGGAACAACGGCGGTAACACCAAAGAAAAAGCCATGGACGGCAATCTCTCGACGTTCTTTGACGCACCCGATCCTGGCACCGGCGAATGGGTCGGCCTAGATCTTGGCCCCGGCATCAGCAGGACCATATCGCAAGTTCACTTCTGTCCGCGCGACACTTACGCCGCTCGAATGCTCGGCGGCAAATTTCAGGGCGCAAATGCCTCCGACTTCAGCGACGCAATCGATCTCTTCACGATCGCCTCCGCTCCGCCGTATGCCGTGATGACCGCCCAGCCCATCTCGGTGACGAACGCCTTTCGCTATGTTCGTTATCTCGGCCCCGACCCGTCGTGGTGCAACGTCGCCGAAGTCGAATTTTATACACCCGGCGCGCCCCCGCCTCCCCCAATCTTTGGCGTCTATCGCGAATTGTGGACCAATCTCGATTTCAGCGCAGGCAACTCGCTCGCCCCATTGACCAATGCCGCCCTCAACCCGAACTGGCCCAACAATCCCGCGTCCGTTTACACAAAGACTTTTGCGAATCTC
>Ga0193709_1000030_pt1 | contig 69067 bp, 63 predicted proteins | sample H3c2metaG_FD_160571 | JGI IMG/M metagenome (GOLD analysis project Ga0193709, IMG submission 160571) | Soil microbial communities from a riparian zone of the East river system, Colorado, United States - H3c2 | ecosystem: Environmental > Terrestrial > Soil > Riparian zone | place: USA: East River...
TCAGTAATCGTGTGCACCTCCACTCTAATGCACAAATGTATCTACCTTGTACATTCTTATCTTTGAGAAATCCTTAACTCAATGGCGATTCCCCGTCCCCTCCCGGTAAAGAAATGGGTAAAGAAACAGCCAAGTTTCTGGCTATTTTTGACCACATCATATAACAGATGGAAACAGCGCTATCGCCGGTAGGGACGACTTCCACGTCGTCCGAATTAGATTCCGTTCGAAAAACGGCCCGTTTTGGATTGTATTCCTCCCGGCTTTGCACCAAAGATGCTAACCTGGGTTGATTTGGATTAGACTTTTTAAACTGGGAACCATGAATCTTTCAATTTCGTTCCGCCCTAAACTGGTGGATACGCTCAGAGGTTATTCCTCTGAACTGTTCTTTGCCGACCTGGTCGCGGGGATCACGGTTGGAATCGTTGCTCTTCCACTCGCGATGGCCTTTGCCATTGCTTCGGGTGTGAAGCCGGAGGCGGGAATCTTCACCGCTGTCATTGCCGGTTTTCTGATCTCTGCCCTCGGCGGCTCCCGAGTCGCCATCGGCGGCCCGACTGGAGCATTCGTCGTTATCATTTACGGCATCGGCCAGCAATATGGCGCAAGCAATCTCCTGATCTGCACCATCATGGCAGGAGTCATCCTGTTGATCATGGGATTCGCCAGGCTGGGCACGATGATCAAATTCATTCCTTATCCTGTGACCGTCGGCTTCACCAGCGGTATCGCTGTCCTGATCTTCAGTACCCAAATCAAGGATTTCTTTGGGTTGCAATTGTCCAATCCCATGCCCGCGGATTTCATCGGTAAAATCCGCGTTTTCGCTGCAAATCTCCAACTCATCCATTGGCCCACACTCGCTCTGGCGGGACTTTCAACCGCGATTATTTTCACCTGGCCTAAGAAGCTGGCACGTTGGGTTCCGGGATCGATCGTGGCGCTCATTCTGGGCACAGTGATCGTGGTCCTGTTTCAATCGACGCTCCTTCGCGACGTCGCCACCATCGGCAGTCGGTTCGGGGGAATTCCGCGTTCCCTGCCGAGCCTGCACTTGCCGGAATTCGACTGGCACAACCTTCAGAATCTCATTCGCCCCGCTACGACCATCGCTCTCCTCGCCGCCATCGAATCACTACTCTGCTGCGTCGTCGCCGATGGCATGATTGACGACCGCCACGATTCAAACCAGGAACTCATGGCCCAGGGCCTTGCTAACATTTTCAGCCCGCTTTTCGGAGGCATGGCCGCTACCGGTGCCATCGCGCGCACTGCCACTAACGTCAAAAATGGCGGTCGCACGCCGTTGGCCGGCATTATCCACGCCATCACGCTGCTGCTCGTGATTCTGGTTGCGGCGCCGTTGGCAAAATTCATACCTCTCGCCACTCTGAGTGCCGTCCTTGTAGTTGTCGCTTACACGATGGGTGAGTGGCATCAATTCGTTCGGTTGCGAAAATGGCCAAAGAGCGACGCGGCGGTGTTCATGAGCACTTTCGGCCTTACCGTAATCACCGATCTTACAATCGCGGTCGAAATTGGGATGATCCTCGCGGCGATTCTCTTCATCAAACGCATTTCAGAAACGACACAAATTGCCGCAGTGGATCAGTCCACCGAAACTGAAGGCTCCCACCATTCGCTCATTGGCAAAGAGGTGCCCAATGGAGTCCTCATTTTCCGCGTTTTTGGTGCATTCTTCTTCGGAGCGGCGGACAAGCTGGAGACGGCTCTCCAACGCGCTCGCCAGGATCCGCAAATCCTCATCCTCCGCATGCGTAAAGTCCTCGCGATAGATGCCACCGGTCTCAACGCGCTTGAAGACCTTCACGATAAATTGAGAAAACGCGGCAAATATCTTGTCCTCAGCGGTCCTCACACCCAACCTCTCCTGGCGATGGATAAATCAGGATTCCTCGACCGGATTGGCCGCGAGAATGTGTGCGCTCATATTGATGCAGCGTTAGAGCGCTCGAGAGAAATTCTTGGCTTGCCGCCGGGCTCGAAGACTGATCCGCTCGAAAACGAAAGAAAAAGTCCGGCGCCAGCGCGCGATGAAATGGCAGTCGCGCTGGAGCGCGCCAATAAGGCTCTGGAGGGCGAGAACAGCGCTCAGAAAATTACTTCCACGAAAAGCGCTTAAAACACCTATATTCCTGGATGTCCTCCCAATCCTCACGCTTTGCTCACGGCATCCTGAGAGCCATCGGTCGTCTCGGATGAAAACTCTCTAACGGCGCTGCGCACCATTCGAAGGCAGGTCGTAAAAATTAATCATCGTCTCGCCCGGCTTCGCATAACCCAATTTCTCCCGCGCAAGCCGTTCCACCGCCTTTGGATCGTAACGCAAAGCGTCAATGGAAATTTTCAATTGTCGATTGCTGTCCTCCACCTTCGCGATTTGCGTATCTAACTGAAGCACGACCTTTCGGAATCTCTCATTCTGCTGGATCAGCGGCAGGTACCAAATCGCCACCGCAAGCAGGAACGCCACGCAAAGGAGAAAAACTACGACTCGCGTCAGCTTGCCCCAGATTCCTAAATCCACGTTCAACAGTCGGAGTTAAACACGCGCCGCAAGGGAACGAAAGCACTAATTTCAAAGATAACGTTCCTGGGGCGCATTGGGACACGCCAAGGTGTTCCCGCGTTCCTCGCGCTGCAACGCTCTCACCTATAAAAATTCTTCCACGCTCTTAGCATTCCATCCGGTCCAAAGGTCAGGCGCAAAAAATAGTCAGGCGAGTTCAGTTCAGCGTAACCCGGATAGAATGGACCATAATACCAGGGAGAATAGCCGTATTGAGAGTAATTATACGAATACCCCCGGCGCGTCATCCATTCCGCGACGACCGTTCCATCCTTCAAGGTCGCCGATTTATCCGGCGGCCCCAAATCCAGAACCGCTTGATCATAAGTGAAATGCCCTATCCGGCCATTCCAATCCACCCGCATCGATGCGCAACCGGCAAGCAGCGACCCAACCGCAAAAATCCCAACAAGCTGCGCCCAGAATTTAGCTCGCAACCCTGTCATGCCTCAAATTACTCTCCGCCGGAGTGAACGCAAGCCGCTGCCCATTGTCAATGAATCCATTATAGGGTCATTTCTCATTTAATGTTAAACCCATTCATGCTCTTGTTGCCGCTGGTCGATTCACGCTCGATTTGTATTCCTCGTCCTCCCCTGCGATGGTTCACCGTCTCTTTCCCCACATGCTTAACGCTCTGCTCCTGATCTTTACCCCCGTCAGAACCTGGGAATACATCGCCGATGCCAGGTGCGGCATCTTTTACATCTTCATCACTTATCTCTTTCCACTCATGCTTCTCACTTCTTTCGGGGAAGGCTATGGCCTGGCGCATTGGGGCAAATGGCAAGGCGAATCCTCTCACATCCACAAACTCTCCCGTGGCGAATCCGTTGTCTTTGAAGCTGGCCAATTCCTCGCCACCCTTCTCATCATTGCCATCAATGCCGGCCTCGCCAAATCCGTTGGTAGCACCTTTCATGGCCGCCATACCTTTACCCAGGGCTTCACTGCCATCTCCTATGGCCTCGTGCCGCTCTTCCTCTGTCGCCTCTTAAATGCTTCGAGCGACGTCAACCCCTGGCTCAGTTGGGCCATTGGCATTCTACTTTCCCTCGCTCTCCTCTATCACGGCGTCCCCCTCGCGATGGATCCCGATCCGGCCCATGCCTTTGGCCTCTACATGATCACCGGCCTCATGCTCTTCATGACCACCGGCATGCTCGAACTCATCACCGCCTTTTATCTCCACGGCAACTTTCCCAAACTCGAACACGGCATCACTTCTTTAGCTCAGCAACTGCCTTTTTGATCACCCAACCGCTCCTTTCCAGCGCCTGGCGCGCGCTCGGGTAATCGGCGCCCGTCAACTCCTGCGCGATTCGTACGGCCCGCTCCCGTAATTTCACATTCGCCGGATTCAAATCCACCATCAAATTCCCAATCACCTTCCCCGACTTCACCATCGCCAGCGTCGAAAAGATGTTCAGCAACAACTTCGTCGCCGTCCCCGCTTTCAACCGCGTCGACCCTGTCAACAACTCCGGCCCCAAATTCGGTGCGATCACAACCGCCGGCTGAAACTCCTTCGGAATTTTCAGATACGGATTGAAACACACCAACACCGTCGTCGCTTTTCGCTGTTTCGCTTCGCGCAACGCACCCCACACAAACGGCGTCGTCCCACTCGCCGCAATCCCGACCACAACATCGCGCCCATTCACTCCGCGATCCTCAATCACCTTTGCGCCCGCGCCCGCATCATCCTCCGCGCCTTCCACCGATTTCCGTAACGCCACCTCTCCTCCCGCAATGATTCCCTGCACCATCTCTGGCGGACTCCGAAACGTCGGGGGACACTCGCTCGCATCCAGCACGCCCAATCGCCCACTCGTCCCCGCGCCGACATAAAATAAACGCCCACCGCGGCGAAACGCTTTTGCAATCGCCTCCGTCACCTTTTCAATTTTTTGGGCCTCTCCCAGCAACTTCTTCTGAATCTTCGCATCCTCCGAAAGCATTAACCTAATCGCCTTCCCCAACGGCATCCGATCCAGCTCCATCGACTTCGGATTCCTCGCCTCCGTCGGCGACATCTTCACGGAGCGCGGAAGAGCGGGTTCCTTCCCGTTGCGGAGAGGGTGGACTTTGGACCTTGGACCTTGGCCTTTGGACTTTTTCCCTGACTTGCGCATCGTCACGAAATCATCCTCGACTCCTCAGTCATTTCAAAGACGAAAGCAGGCGAATTGGATCCTGGAATCTGGGAATGTTTCGCTCTCCCCGTCGGACGAGGAGAGGGATCAAGGGTGAGGGGTTCCCGACTATGCCTGCCACAATTTCTTCGGCGTCGTGCGAATGTAAGTTACATAAACGAATTTTGGTTTTTCCATATTATAAAGCCTGGAAATAGTTTATCTTGGATGAGTTGGGGCTGGGTCCGTCCCGGGAGAGAACCGTTCAATGTATGGGACGGACCAGGTAGTAAATGGTCGGCCACATATCGAATGCTAAATGAACCAGGATCGGAGCAACAATGCGTTTGGTTATCGCGAAATAGATCGATAGCACGAGGAATTCCCCGATGTGAGACAGCGCGGCCCAGGTTCCCTGATAGAAGTGATAACTGATTTGTACCAGTACACTAACGGCAATCACAATGACCCAATTGTTCCCGAGTCGGCGCAATTGCGTCATCAGATAAGCCCGAACAATCAACTCCTCATAAAATGGATTGAGCATTCCGAACAGCAGCGTCCCCGCTGTGACTCCGTCGGAGAACAGATAACTTGCGACCCTCACGTCCATTCTGGAATCCAGGAGCGGGCCCGCATAGGTCCAGATGAAGAAGTGAGCAACATGATATGCTGCGTAACAGAGCGCCCATAGAACGGGCGTCAAGGCCAGATCCAGCGCATTCCACCGCAGGCCAATATGCGAGAGTCCTTCCAGGTGCCGCCGGAGAACGTACCACAGCAAAACCAAAGCGCCCAGTTCACGACAAATGGAATACCACCAGCGGAAACTATCTCGGCCACCCTCTTGCGGGAGCCCAGTAATGAGATGATGGGTCGAAACCAAAAATGAACCCCCAAAGGCAATGAAAAGGATTAGAAAAATTTCAAAGATACGCGATTTGCTGTCTGTCGCCAGGAAGGAATCTCTTATGACGGGTTCGTTCTCAAAAATTGGCAACGGGGGCGCATTCGGGTCCAGTGCGGCGGTGGCAAATGCAGTTCCGCAGGACTGACAATAAAGAGCGATCTCCGAACTGTTCAGGCCGCAAGATGAGCACTGTTTCACAGAGCTGGAGTTCAGCCTGCCCCGTCCACTATCTGGCAGAGGATCGGTTGGAGTTTGTGGCCGGTCTTATCTTCATAAGCATCGGACATGTGCTGCATGAAGCCTTCGGCCTGGTGATAGGCGACGAGATTTATGGTCGCGCCCCCAAATCCGCCGCCTGTCAATCGCGCGCCGAGGCATCCGGAGTGTGCGCGGGCGAGTTCCACCAGTAGATCAAGTTCAGCAGTGCTGTTTTTCAGAAAGTCGCGGGAACTTTCATGGCTCCGGAACATATATTGGCCGAATTGGCGGTGATCATCATCGCGCAACGCCCGCTCACCGGCAACCACGCGCTGGATTTCGCTGACGACGTGCCGAGCACATTCATATTCACGCGTAGTCAATCTGGCTTTGTTCGCTTCCAACGACATAAATTCCACCGAGCGCAACGATTTGGCGCCCAGCTTTTGCGCAGCCGATTCGCAGTCCTGTCGCAGCTCATTGTATTCTCCGCCGACCAGCTCGTGCTTTACACCCGAGTTGCAGACAATGATCGCCTCGCCAATCATCGGCGTCCGTTCAACCTTGAGTGATTGGAAATCAATGCTCATGACGTGCCAGGCTTTGCCGAAGAGCGAGGAGATTTGGTCGAGCAGCCCGGATTGGACACCTACAAATTGGTTTTCGGCTGCCTGACACAGTTTGGCAAAATGCAGTTTTTCGTCCTGAGGAACTGGCGGTAGTTCGCCACGCGCATCGCGGCTCGGCGGAAGCGTTGTGCCGGTTTCACTCAAACTGAAAGGATAGAGCCGTCGAACGGTGAGCGCGGTGGCGACTTCCAGAGCCGCCGAACTGCTCATGCCTGCGCCCATCGGGATATCGCCGGTAATCGCCGCATTGAAGCCCTTGAAATTGACGCCTCGTTTTAGAAGTTGTTCGAGGACGCCCTTAACGTAGTTTGCCCATGGCGCGTCCGGATTTTTCTTGAGCTCGTTCGCCCAAAACGTTTCCCGCTCGGGAAACGAGCCGGAGACGAGTTCGATTTTTCCGTCGCTGCGCGGGGAGGAGGCAATGTGGATGTACTTGTCCACGGCGAGGGACATGACCAGACCCTGGTTGTAATCGGTGTGATTTCCGAGCAACTCCAATCTGCCCGGTGCACAAACAACGTGCGTCGCGGTGAAGTTGAACGAGCGTTTGAAAAGATTTTGAACGTCTGAGGAAGGCGGCGTGTTCTTCAAAGCTGGTCCGCTTTCATTGCGAGCTCAAAATCCTTTTCGGTGAGTCCGCCTTCGTCATGCGTCGTAAGGGTCAAGGTGACTTTGTTCCAGCGGATGTCGATGTCGGGATGGTGCGATGCGCGTTCGGCGAGACGGGCCACGGCGTTCACAAATTCGATAGCGGTTGCAAAATCCCGAAACTGAAAAGTCCGGGTGATGGACGAGCCCTTTTTCGTCCATTCGGGCAGAAAGCGAAGGGCAGCTTTGGTTTGAGCAGCAGAGTACTTTGCCATATTCAAGTCATGCCACAAAGTTTGGAGTTGGTCATCCAAAAATTGGTTGATTGGTAATTCGGGTTCGACCAGTTACCGATCATCATCTTACGTCAGCCTCGGAGGTGCGGACGTGTCGTTTTTAGCTGAGCGGAGGATGTCGTAACCGCTGGCCAGCGCCCATAACCAACCGAATCCGAAAAGGCCGATGCCCAGGAAAGCCCAGCGCAACATCAACCACATGTCGCCATAAAGAGCAAATTGATCTGATGCGGGATCATGCAGGCGCGACCAGTTGGATGCCATCCAGGTGAGCGAGCGCACGCCGAAAATCGTCGACACGACCGTTCCTGCAACCGCCAGAAGGATCTGAGGGTAGCCGGAAATTCTTCCCGCCATGAGCGAGCCAGAACCGGGCAAAGCTATGTTTGCAGTCAGACACCCCCAGGCAGTCTGCCGGCTAAGCGGTCGGCGCTCTCCGAGTGCCAAAGAGATCTTCATACGCATGCGCTAACGCGCCCACGACAAACGGAAAATTTAAGAGCGAAACGACATTGACTACAAGGATAAGCCAAAGGCTGCTCGCGGCGGTATGTTCGACGACTAACTTGATAGCCGCCGCATCAGGCTGGCCTGAAGCAAAAATCCGCTGCAACGTTGGCCAGAGCTCTATTGCCACTTTCATTCCGGCGCCGAATCCTACAAGCAGAGACGGCAGGGACGCCACGATGAACAGGCCAAATATCTCGAACCAAACTTTCGTAACCACCTTGCGGCTCAATTCCATTGCCGTCCAAAATTCAAAACGCTTATCTGCCACCAGGGGAATGCTGAAAATCCAGGCGACGAAGAAATAGAGACCTGGCAAAATCAGGCAGCACGACGCGGCGAGCAGGCTCAACGTTCCACTCACCAAACCGACCAAAAACAACTGCAGGAACGCCCCCTGGAATCCGGAAAACAGGTCGTCCATCCCATCTCCCTCCCTTCGGATTCGTTTAAGGTATACCAGGTAGAGGCCGCCAACAAGTGCTCCTCGCACAACCCAGTTTGCGATTGCGCCAATGTAGGGAATTAAATTGCAGCCAAATCTAATAGCCCACACGATCGAGGCTGCTCCAAAAAGCAGACCGAAGTTCGCTGTGACTAACTCCCATGAACTTTTTAGGCAATGGCCAATCCGAACTTGTGGATGGCGGGCTAGAATCTCTGTACGATACGCATCCGCCGTTCCGGGTGCCATGGCGGTCGCAGTCTGTGCGAATGGCGCAGCCTGAGCCCGCAGCGCCTCGGCGAATTCGGAAAATGAGCCCAGCGGCTTCCAATCGGTAGCGCCTTCGACCCAGGCGAGACTCTGGGCATTGAGTCGTCCATCCGCAATCCAGGCCCGAACTTCTTCGGAAGAAACCGGCCCGTATTGCTTCTGATCTCCACCAATAACTTTATACATGGCGAATACGCATGTTGCCGACGGTGCTTTTAGGTGATCGCCTTCTACGGCGCAAGCTTAGACCACCCGCCTTACAGTGGCGCGAGGAAATAATGCGAAGCGCCGGGCAAATTGCGAAGAATTCCGAAAAGGACCAGAATTACGAAGCCAGCCCAAATCCAATTCGGACGAATCCAGGCCAGCGCAGGTTTGTTCGCCGCCCGCTGCCGCGCGGCTTGCAGCGAACCCAATGCGACAAAAGGAAGCAACCCAACAAACAATGCATTAAAACGCAAAGCCGCTTCAATGTGGCCATGCAATAACTGGTGCATTGCTCGCAGGGTACCGCAGCCAGGGCATAAGAGACCGGTCGTTTTGTAAAAGACACAAGTTGGGTAAAAGCCAAATTGAGCCGGGTTGAAAAAGTAGAGCATAGCCGCGCCCCCAATCACCAACACGGACGACAAAACGAGCCAACGGCCGGGCCGCCCTTGCGTTGCTTCGTATCGGGGCGGAATGCGCCTGGAGATCTCGGCGGTTTCGGCAGCTTTGGCTAACACTGAAAAATGTTAATGGAAAGCGCCTTTGACCTCTGGTTTGGACAACATCACCAGCGACCAAATCCCAATAGGCAAGCCGATGAGGCAGCAGGGTGAGACGCACGGGATCATCGCGACTATGCTTGCAGTCATGGCCAAGCCATAGCTCTCGAGCTTCCTCATCTTAATCCCGCCGAAAAGAATCAGCACACCACTTAATATTCCCAAAATGGCGGCTACGATTGACACCGTCCCAGAAAACATCGCCATCCATTCTGGCTGACTCGGCTGGGCTGCAGCCATCGCTGAAAACCCCAATCGCCAAATCAGACTGAATGCTTGCGCCACAAAGCCGAGAATAGCGACAACGATTAAACCAATTGCCGGTCCATTTACCTGGTCGGTCGCGCCGGTATTGGGAAACGAGCCCAACGGCTGCATCGTCGGCATGGCCGAAGGCGGAGGGGGTGGCGCTCCCGCCGCTCCTGGCGCAGACGCAAAGAATTCGGGAAATTCGGAGAGGGATTTCCATTCCGTGGTTCCTTCCGCCAGGACTTTCGTCTGTGCATTGGCGCGGCCTTCCGCAATCCATTGACGCAATTGCTCTGTCGAGATCGGCCCGTACTGGTTTCCGTCAGCCCCGATAATTCGATACATAGATTCCTTTCCGAGTGTGCCCGATGTTTCGGTCGGTTGCGTATGCCTAGCCTCTGCTGGCTATATAATCAAGCGTAGAATCCTTAAGGTTGATTGAAGATTGAAACTGTTGGCGCGCCACCAAAACAGAGCGTTTACAAAAGCATCTTCTTGCACACAGTGCGTTCATGCGGGTTTGCACCATCTTTGAGGAGGGGATCGCCCTATTGGGTGATGCAATCGCAGGTTCTAACATTTGCGCGACCATCGAAAGCGGGTTGACAGAGAAAACTGTGAACAAAGAAGTATGAGAATTCGAAATGTACTGGCCTGTGGTTTGGCAATCGGTTTGTTTCAGCCATTGGTTCTGAGAGCGACGGATCTTTTCCGGATGTCCTGGCGCGGCACGTCCTATACGACTGGCGCGAACGGGCAAGTTACCGCCCGGCCATTTTCCGAAAGAGATTTCGTTCAGAAAGTCGCCACCGATAACGGAATCGATGCACGTGAGCTCGCATTCGTGTATCGGCCGCTCTCTCACGATACCGTCGTCGTCCGCCTCAGCGATGGCTGGTGGGCTGATGCCATCCAAATGGAATATAATTTCACTGACGTGAGTAATTCCAACCAAACGAAGGTAATCCGTCAGGCATTTCTTTACAACGATGAGCAGGGCTCGACACCCCTCGGCTCGGCATTTGGAATGGAAACGGCCAGATACAATTCTGATGGCGGTCTCATCAGCGACAGCTTTCACGGTACCTTTAATTACTCCATTGATGGAGTCGTTTATTCCGGCTCGTTTTCCACGAGCGCCCGAGTAAAAGATAATTCGGGAAGCTAAATCACCGATTTCCCGTTGCCAATTCCTGAAGTTTATTCATCGCGTGGCCGCTGTCGATTACGTCAGCAGCCATTTCCCACCCGGCCATCATGCCAGACGTTTTGTTGGCCACAAATAACGCGGCGGCGGCATTGAGCAAAATCGCGTCGCGTTTAGCGCCGTGCTCTTCTCCGCTGAGCAGTCGCCTTACAATTTCTGCGTTGGTTTTTCTATCACCTCCGGCCAAATCTGCCAGGACAGCTTTGTTTATGGGAAACTCGGAAACTCCCATAATCGAAGTCGCAAATCCCCGCTCCTGATAAAACTCCGCAATTGTGTTTTCGCCTAGAATTGAAAACTCATCCAGAAAGCCGCCGTCGACTTTGCCGCTGACGACCATTCCACGACGGACCCCGAGCGCTCGGAGCACGCGCGCAAGCGGTTCGCACAATTCCGGGCGCGGAACGCCGACGAGTTGCGCGGTTGGCCGCGCCGGATTCAACAACGGGCCGAGAAAATTGAAAATCGTACGTTGTCCGCGATCGGCGCAAAGCCGGCGCGCAGGCCCGATGTGCCTAAAGGCCGGATGATACTTCGGCGCGAAGAAGAATGCAAAGTTCCGCTCTTGCAGTGAACGCGCGACCTCCTCCGGCTCCAAATCGATTTTTATACCGAGTTCCTCCAGGACATCAGCGCTGCCAGCCTGGGACGTGATCGCGCGATTGCCGTGTTTGGCCACCGGCACGCCCGCGGCGGCACAAATAATCGCCACGGTCGTCGAAATGTTAAATGTGTTCAGTCGATCACCTCCGGTGCCGCATACGTCTAAAATTTCATGCGCATCACGCCAATTTCGATCCAACGGCGGCTCAATCGACTTTTCCCGCAGCGCTGCGGAAAACGAAGCGATTTCGTCCACCGTTTCGCCTTTTAAAGCAAGTTGACACAGGAAATCAGCCTTGGTTTCGACGGCGACCTTCTCATCGACCAACTGATCGACTGCGAGGCGGACGTCTTCATCGGTCAAATGATTGGCGCCAGCGAGTTGCCGAATGAATTTTTCGAGCACGTTCGTCAGTCTAAAGTTTAAAGTCGTCAGTCTAAAGTTAAAATGATTTGCACTGAGTTGAAGTTGAGAGTGGGCGCATTTTGCAGTTACTTCCCATATGGAGTGCGGCGGCAGAGCGCAGCGGCGGCGGCGCTTTGGCTCTTGCTACCCGGTCCGCCGCTACCAAAGCGGGGTCGAGCTCCGCTTGCCACCGCAGTCTGTGTGCGTTGGCCGTCAACCTACGATTCTCCTGCATGTGCGCAAAGTTTGCGCACCGGTTGGACGAGATCACATGGACAGCCGCTGAATATTCAGTAACTTTTGGGCAGTAACTCATGTCTCACGTGTACGGCGCAAATCTCCACAAGCTAAACTATGGCGAATAAAAGCAACAAGGGCGGGTTGAAATGGCTGGTGATTCTGCTCGTGGTTGGAGGGGTCGCCGGCGCGGCCATCTGGTATTACGTAAGCGAGCACGATTCCGTTTCGCAATATCAGACTGCCCAGGTCACTCGGGGCGACCTGATTCAATCCGTCACTGCGAGCGGCCAGTTGAACCCGGTGATCAATGTCCAGGTTGGCAGCCAGATTTCCGGGCGCATCAATAAAATTCTGGTGGATTACAATTCCGAAGTGAAATCGAACCAGTTGATCGCGGAGATCGATCCTGCGAGCTACCAGGCCGCCGTGCTCAGGTGCGAAGCGGATGTTGCCAACGCTAAAGCCAATCTTGCTCTCGCGCAGGTTCAGGCTCGTCGTGCTGAATCGCTTTTTACGAACAACTTGATTTCTGCTTCGGACCACGACACGACGCTGGCGCAGGCGCAAGTAGCAGAAGCGCAAGTGAAGTCGGCCAACGCCGCACTGGCAAATGGCCAGGTCGATTTGTCCCGCTGCACGATTTATGCCCCTTGCGACGGTGTGGTCATTTCCAGAAATGTGGATGTCGGCCAGACCGTCGCCGCGAGCTTCAACACGCCAACGCTTTTTCTCATCGCGAATGATCTGACCAAGATGCAAATCGATGCGCTGGTTTCCGAAGCGGATATTGGCGGCGTGCAAGTCGGCCAGAACGTCAACTTCACCGTCGATGCTTTCCCGTATCGCACGTTCCACGGCAATGTCAGCCAGATTCGCTACGGCGCTCTGACGAATCAAAACGTCGTCAATTACGATTGCGTCGTATCGGTCAACAATGCTGATCTCAAGCTCTTGCCCGGAATGACCGCGAGTATTTCCATCATCATTGCCGAGAAAGATAATTCGCTGAAAGTTCCCAATGCCGCGTTGCGCTTTCGTCCGCCTGAAGCCATCGCCGCCGAGACCAACGCCATTGCGCGGGCGTTGGCCGAAGGTCCTCGCGCAGGCGGCGGCGATTCCGCAGGCCAGGGTTCCCGCCAGGCGGGAGGCAAAGCCATCGCCCAGGGCGGAGAAGGCGGCCCCGGCAGTGGACGGCAGGGCGGCAAGGGTTTCAGCGGTGGAGCCGGAGGCGGTCGTGGCAGCGGCGGCGGGCCACCGGGCTCCGGCAGCTCATCCCCTCATCGGCCCGAGCGCGCTGGACCTCGCACGGTGTATATTCTCGCATCGGCTGAGGGTAAACGCCCCGAACTCAAACCGGTTAAAATTCAAACTGGAATTACCGACGGCGTCAGCACCGAAGTGACCGAAGGCCTTAAAGAAGGGGATCAACTTGTCACTGGCATTCTCACAATGCAAGGCAGTGGCTCGATGCAGCGCCCCAGCAATCCGTTCGGCGGGGGCGGAATGCGCAGGTTTTAAATTCGTCAGTTCATGGCCAAAAATCCTGAATGAGTGCGGTCATAAAACTCATATCCGTCCATAAGATTTATCACACCGGTGAAGTGGACGTGCATGCCGTGCGCGGGGTGTCGCTCGATATTGAGCGGGGTGAATTCGTGGCGCTTATGGGAGCAAGCGGTTCAGGAAAATCGACCTTGATGAATATCGTTGGTTGTCTCGATCGGCCAACCCGCGGCGGGTATCTGCTGGATGGCATCGATGTTTCCGAACTCGACCGCGATGAACTCGCGGATATTCGCAACCAGAAGATCGGCTTCGTCTTTCAGGGATTTAATTTGCTCTCGCGCACTTCAGCGCTCGAAAACGTCGAATTGCCGATGCTTTACGAGCATAAGCACCTGTCTTCCCGTGAGCAGCATGAGCGCGCGCGGCGGGCGTTAGAAACGGTCGGCCTGGGAGATCGTGCCGGCCACCATCCGAACCAGCTTTCGGGTGGACAGCAGCAACGTGTTGCCATTGCACGCGCGCTTGTAAACCAGCCTGCGCTGCTTTTGGCGGATGAACCTACGGGCAATCTCGATAGTCAGACGAGTATTGAAATCATGGGCGTCTTTCAGAAGCTTAACGAGCAAGGCATCACGATTGTCATGGTGACGCACGAATTGGACATCGCGCAGTACGCGAAAAGGAATGTAATTATGCGTGACGGGCACGTGGTGACAGATTCGGTCGTGAAAGATCGTTTTAACGCGGAAACTGAACTGGCTCGGTTGCGACAGGCGCAACAGGCTGTTCAATTGGCGACATGAGAAAAAGATTTCAGTCCAGGACCTCGCGGACGGAATGGCGTGCGAGAGAACGCGCCAGCGTCTTGGAGTGCGGCTGTCCTCTGCCGCTTTTATTGCATCGCGAAACCGTTCGAATCGACCTCCACAACACGGCTCGCGGGGACGCTCGCCCCACCGGCAATGTGTCCGAAAGTTAACCAAATTCTATGAGACGTCTGATCGCTACGATGAAGATCGCTCTGCGCGCATTGCGCAGAAACAAATTGCGCACGTTGCTCACGATGCTCGGCATGATTATCGGTGTGGGCGCAGTCATCGCGATGGTTGGCATCGGGAATGGCGCGAAGTCTCAGATCGAAAGTCAAATCGCAAGCCTCGGCCAAAATGTTATTCTAATTTTTTCCGGCAGCTTTACTCGAGGAGGTGTTCATAGCGGTTGGGGCGGGGCCGGAACTTTGAGCGTCGATGATGCCGAGGCGATTGGGCGCGAAATTCCCGGTGTGACCGTTGTCAGTCCGGAAGTTCGGAGCACGACTCAAATCGCCGCCGGCAACCAGAATTGGGCGACTCAGATTTTGGGTGAATCAGCCGATTATTTCACGCTCCGTCAGTGGCCGCTGCGCACCGGCGCGACCTTTACCGAGCAGGATGTCCGCTCGGCAAACAAAGTTGCGGTCATCGGCCAAACCATCGCCGATCAACTGTTTCCTGGCGAAGATCCGATTGGACAAATCCTTCGCATCAAGAGCGCGCCGTTCATCATCGTCGGAATCCTCGTTCCCAAAGGAATGTCCATGATGGGTTCGGATCAGGACGATATGGTTGTCGTGCCCTACACCAGCGCGATGAAACGTTTGTTTGGAATGACCACACTCCGCACCATCAATGCGCAAACCGCGAGTCCTGCATTGCTCAACCCGGTTCAGCAGCAAATCACCTCGTTGATGCGCCAGCGCCATCGCATCACTCCTGGCCATGATGATGATTTTACGGTGCGCAACCAGCAGGAGATAGCAGATATGGCTACTGAACAGTCTAAGACCATGACCTATCTTTTAGCCGCCATTGCCTGCGTCTCGTTGGTGGTCGGTGGCATCGGCATTATGAACATTATGCTCGTGAGTGTGACTGAACGAACGCGCGAAATTGGGATACGCATGGCCGTCGGCGCGAGGGGAAATGACATCCTGCTGCAATTTCTGACCGAGGCTGTCACCCTCAGTATTATCGGCGGTGTTATCGGCATCGGGGCCGGCATGGGCATCTCGAAAATCATTGAGGCGTGGAAAAGTTGGCCGGTTGTGACGCCGCTCTTGTGGATTCTGGCGTCGTTCCTCGTCAGCGCCGCCATCGGAATATTTTTCGGCTTTTATCCGGCCCGCAAAGCCTCGCAACTCGATCCGATTGACGCTTTGCGTTACGAATAACGCCGCGCCCAATTATACATGTCGACAAAAGTATTTGCGTTTCACCCCCTCTCCCCATCCGGCTGCCCCGATCCAATCGGGGATGGGGAGAGGGCCGGGGTCAGGGGCACTTTGCTGCGACTTTGGACGTTGTGTATAGAGTATCGTTCCCTTTCCGATACATAACCTCAAATGGGCAAAATAGGAGCCGAAGTCCTTTCCACCCACACACCGCAATTATTCCATGCGGCCGTCCAGCGGGCCTCAGAACTCCTGCGGGCAGGGCAACTCGTTGCCCTGCCCACCGAAACCGTCTATGGCCTCGCCGCTAACGCGTTCGACGCCTCGGCCGTTTCTCGCATCTTCGAAATCAAACGCCGGCCAGCTCACAATCCGATCATCGTTCACATTGCGAGCATGGAATTGGCGAAAGGCTGTGTTTCCGCCTGGCTTCCACTCGCTGAAAAACTGGCGCGCTCGTTTTGGCCTGGCCCGCTAACGCTCGTCCTTCCGCGCTCAATAGTAATTCCCGACCTCGTCACCGCCACCGGCCCGACTGTCGGCATTCGCTGGCCGAGCCATCCCTTTATCCTGGCGGTTATTCGTGAATGCGGTTTTCCATTGGCTGCACCGAGCGCCAATCTTTCCAACCAGCTTTCACCGACGAACGCATTGCACGTCCAAAAATCTCTCGGAGACAAAATTCCACTCATCGTGGACGGCGGCCAATCGCAGGTCGGCATCGAATCTACTGTCCTGGACCTCACGGCGACCCCGCCGCGCCTGTTGCGCCCCGGCATGATTCATCAGCAGGCCCTCCTCGCCGTGACCGGCGAACTGACTCTGGGCTTTGGCGACAGTGAAGAAATCCTCAAAAGCCCCGGCCAACTGCAAAAGCACTACTCGCCACGGGCCAAACTCGTCGTGCTTTCCTGGCGTGACGAATCCGCTCTCCGAATTCAAAGTTCAAAGTTCAAGGTTCAAGGTTCAAAGTTGCATATCATCGCCCACACTCACATCCCTTCTGCCCACGGTTTCGCCCGAGTTTCAGTCATTCCGCATGACCCGGAAGCCTTCGCCCGCGCCCTGTATGCGGAATTGCACCAATGCGACGAAGACGACGCCGACCTGATCATGGTCGAAGCCGTGCCTGAAACCGATGAATGGCGAGCCATCTCAGATCGTCTGAAAAGAGCGGCCAGTTAAAATCCGAAACCCGAATGCTCGAAAGAAATCCGAAACAAAGCTCCCTTCCGAAGTGTCACATGGTGACTAATGAAAATTTCAGAATTCGAAATTCGGGTTTCGGCTTTCCTTCGACTTTCCTGGCCTCCGCAGTGCTTTTGACGAAGGATGACGACATTCAAACTTCAAATTTAGACAGTGATGGTACCACCCCAGCCTTGTCACTCCCATCACGCTTTATTTGACGAAATGAATCGAATCCCTCAATCTTCGTCCACGATGAGACGACTGCTTGGAATCTTTTTGGCATTAACGAACGTAACTTTGGCCACTTTCGGCCAGACGAATTCTTCCGCGAACGTCCGCGAATTGTCGTTGCAAGACTGCATTGAATTGACGTTAAAGCATAACCTCGAACTAAGATTCGATCGCTACAATCCCGAGATACAACTATACACTCTGAACGGTGCTTTCGGCGCGTATGACCCAACATTTAGCCTGTCGGGTCAGCATGATCACAACGAAAGCGGATCGTCTCTGGTCCAAGGAAGTTTGATCATCGGAGGATCGAAAAGGGACGATAACTCCTTTACTTCGAGCCTGGGTGGCTCTTTGCCTTGGGGAACAACTTACTCGCTCCAAGGGACAACCACCGATAGCTACGGTTCCAGCGGCACCAACTCATTTGAGAACAGTTCCGGTTCCGCATCGATCAGGGCAACACAACCATTGCTGAAGAATTTCTGGATTAATAACAACGTCCTCACTATTAATGTCGCCAAAAACCGATTGAAATATTCCGAGCTGACTTTGAAGCTGCAAGTCATGGCCAAGATAACCCTCCTGGAACAGGCCTACTTTAAGCTCATCTACTTCCGCGAAAATGTTTTGGTCCAGGAAAAGGCCGTCGAATTGGCCGAGCGCCTCGTAGCCGAAAACAGGAAAAAACTCGAGGTCGGCACCCTGGCACCCTTGGATTTGCAATCCGCCGAAGCCCAGGCTGCCACAAGCCGCGCCGCCGTCATCCTTGCCAGAAGCCAGCTTGGCACTCAGGAACGCGTCGTCAAACAAATGATTAGCGACGAGTATTCCGGTTGGGCGCATGATGAGCTGGTCCCCACCGGCACTCTCACCGCTCAACCTCCCATTGTAAACTTGCAAGACAGTTGGAGCAAAGGCCTTTCTCAGCGACCCGAACTGGTCCAGGCAAAGCTCGATATCGAAAAATCCGGCATACAATTGAAGTATGACCACAACCAACTTTTCCCAGAGTTGGATGTATTTGGGACCTATGGCTACAATGGGAATGCGGGTGAATTCAGTGGCGTTTTCTATCAAATTCAACAGCGGGATCTGCCCACATATACCTATGGCGGGACATTGACGATTCCTCTCAGCCGAACCGCCGCCCGCAACGCCTATAAATCTGACAAAGCAGCCAGGGAGCAATTCCTCCTCGCGCTCAAAACCCTTGAGCAGAAAATCATGATCGACATCGACAATGACATCGGCACCATCCGCGCCGATTTCGATCAAGTCCATGCCACCCGCGCCGCTCGCGAGTACGAGGAATCTGCGCTCGATGCGGAACAAAAGAAACTCGAAAGCGGCAAAAGCACCACCTATACCGTCCTTCAGGTCCAGCGCGACCTCACCACCGCGCGCGGCAACGAAATCCAGGCCCTCGACAACTACAACGAAATCCTCTCCCAACTCAGCCTCGACGAAGGTTCAACCCTCGATCGCCTCGGCATTAGATTTGAAGTGAAGTAATCAGCACTGGTGGTTAGGGATCGCCAAAAGTATTTTCCACTTTGCAGCGTGGGGCGAGCGTCCCCGCGAGCCGCTTTCTGGAAATTTATTCTGGTAATCGGTGACTTATTTCGCGCCTCACGCCTCACCAATCACCAATCCCGCCAACAAAATCCTCCGCCAATCCCGCCGCGCTCTCCTCCTTCATCGGTAGATACTTTCCCGTCGCCGTCGCCAGCACCGTTCCCGCCTCATTTCGCAACTCCCCCTTCGCCTCGAAAATCTTTCCGCGCCGATTCTCCACCAATTCAGCCGTTGCCAGAACCTTTTCTGCCGGGCGCAACGGATTCTGAAATCTCACATTCAATTCTGCGCAAAAGGCAAATCGTTTCGTCCGCACGGCGCAGGCCCAGACCATGATTTCATCCAGCAAAGTCGCAATCAAACCGCCGTGTACCGTTTGCCTGAATCCAACGTGCTCCGGTCGCGGCACAAACTGCGTTTGCACGATGCGCCCATCAGTCTCGAACCGCAGTTTCAACCCGATCGGATTCGATTCGCCGCAAACGAAACACGAATGCGTATGTGGCAACGTTTTCATGCATGCATATTAGTTCGAATACCCGATTATGAAATCCGAAAGCATTTCGGTCCGGTCCCGCCTCCGCTCGGCTCGGCCAAAATCCACGTCTTGTGCCTCCCCAACCTTCGCTAGACTGGCCACCCTACTTGCCATGGCCAATTGAGGTTAAACCACTGCGGCTCAACCACTTCGAACGTCAAGGCGTATTCCTACTGGCCACTCCTCCCGTTATTAGGAACGAGTTCGATGTCCGATGTTCAATGTTGAGTCGGCGAAATCCCGATTCCGAATCGGGGTTCGATGTTTCCCATCCCGACTTTGGACTTCCTGACCTCCGAAGTGCTTTCCTGACCGCCATAGTGCCTTTGACGGAGGCGGTTGACGAAGGAGGTTGGACATTGGACTTTAGACCTGATCCGCGTCCATCCGCACCCATCTCCCACCCATCCGCGGTGATCTTTTTTTCTCGCGAAAAAACTCAGCTAATTGCCGCAATCTTTCAATGGCACAGCCCACACTCTCGTGTTATACCAATCGCGCTGAAGCCACGACTTCGACCAGCTTATGCAGCGTCTTAAACCTAAACACGCCTATCTCGTCGCCAACGGCGATCTCCGCCTTTCCGCCAACCAAAAGTGCTGGCCTGAACAGGCCAAAATGGAAGCGATCCTGTCCAAAGCGCTCAAAGCCCAGGGTTGGACGGTTGTCCGCGCCCATGCTTTCGACAAACAAAAGCAGCACGGTTTCATCGATTCCCAAAAGATGGGCATGGAAGTATTCCGCAAGCTCGATCCCGAAGCCCCCCTCATCGTCGCCGAATGCGTCTGGCAATACAGCCATCACGTGCTCAGCGGTTTATTTACTCATCGCGGCCCGATTCTGACCGTCGCGAATTGGAGCGGCACCTGGCCCGGCCTGGTTGGCATGCTCAACTTGAATGGTTCGATGACCAAAGCCGGCATCAAATACAGCTCGCTCTGGAGCGAAGATTTTACGGATTCGTTTTTCAAGAATGGCCTTCGCGAGTGGCTCAGTCTCGGCGTTGTCACGCACGACCAGAGCCACGTCCGCGATTTGTGCCTGCTCAAATTGCCGCAAGAAGACGCGCAAATTGGCCGCTCGGCTGCCCGCAATTTCAAGCAAACCAAGGCCATAATCGGCGTGTTCGACGAAGGTTGCATGGGCATGTTCAACGCCATCATTCCCGACGAACTGCTGCATCCCACCGGTGTCTTCAAAGAGCGCCTCAGCCAATCCTCCCTTTATGCCGCGATGCAACGCGTCTCGGACACCGAAGCGCGCGGGGTGCTCGATTGGCTTTTGAAAAAAGGCATGACCTTTAAGTGGGGTTCGGATGAAGAAACGGAGTTGACCGAGGCCCAAACGCTTCAGCAATGCAGAATGTACATCGCAGCAGTTCGTCTGGCGGACGAATTCGGCTGCGCCGCGATCGGCATCCAATATCAACAAGGCCTCAAAGATCTCGCTCCCGCCAGCGATTTGGTTGAGGGCCTGCTGAACAACCGCGAACGGCCGCCAGTGAAATGTCCGACGACCGGCCGTGTTTTATTCGAGGGCGAGGCTGTTCCGCACTTCAATGAAGTCGATGAATGCGCAGGACTCGACGGTCTCGTGACTTACCGACTCTGGCGCGAACTCGGTTTTCCGCCCGAAAATACCCTGCACGATCTTCGTTGGGGCCAGCATTATCATAACAACGGGGTGAACGATTACGTCTGGGTCTTTCTCATCTCCGGCGCAGCGCCACCCGCGCATTTCGTTGGCGGCTACAAAGGCGCGACCAGCGAGCGGCAACCGCCGATGTATTTCCGCCTCGGTGGCGGGACGGTCAAAGGCATCTCCAAACCGGGCCACATCGTCTGGAGCCGCGTGTTCATCATGGACGGCCAATTGCATTGCGACCTCGGCGTCTCCGAAGTCGTCAGCCTGCCGCTGAAAGAAACCGAACGCCGCTGGCGCGAAACGACCCCGCAATGGCCGATCATGCACGCGGTCCTCAACGGTGTCAGCCGCGACCAAATGATGGCCCGCCACAAATCCAATCACATCCAGGTCGTCTATGCGCCGAACGAAAAACAAGCCCATCGCGCCTGCCGCATCAAAGCCGCCATGCTGGCAGAACTGGGACTTGAGGCGCATCTGTGCGGCGACGTGCAGCTTCGGTGAAGAGCCAGCGCGAAATCGAACATGAGATAACAGAGGAAACTGAGGGCGGAAAATTGAAATGACTGCTGAAGATTTTCGCCGAATCTCCCTCAGCTTGCCCGAAGCAGAGGAGAGTTCGCATATGGACCATCCCGATTTTCGCGTCAGTGGAAAGGTCTTCGCGACGCTCGGGTATCCTGACGAAAAGTGGGGCATGGTTAAGCTTCGGCAGGAAGATCAAGAATCCTTCTGTAGAGATTGTCCAGCTTTTGCACCCGTGAAAGGTGGCTGGGGTCGCCGGGGAGCGACACAAGTGCATTTGGATAGCGTTGATGAACCAACCCTGCGACTGGCAATCACGGCCGCATACCGAAACGCCGCGCCCAGGCGATAGTCCAGGAACAAAGTCTAAAGAGTATCGCTTTCGTTTGCGAGTTGTGGATTGAAGTCTGGAGTGTGCATTGGCTGCGGGGACGAAGTGAGACTGGAAACGGTTGCAGGAACAACAGTCGGGATGACTGGCTCGGAGATCGCGCGTTTCAACGTAGCTCCGGCGAGACGTTCACAGATAAGCGATTTGACAGAAGCCGCCATGTCTTGCGCTCGGACGAGGAGGGATTTCAGGCGGGACGCGAGCCATTTCTCTGGTCCGATATGCACGAGCCAGGAGAGGAGGATCATCGCGGCCATGACCGTGCATAGAACCAGGAAGCGGTTAACGCTGGAAGGCGCCGAACGGAGGAAGATGAAACCTAAGTCCTGATGCAGCAGATAGAGCGGATAGGTTATGAGGCCGAGAATGTAGAACGGATTTGAGCCGGTATTGGACCTCGGTCTCAGTGCGATAAAAAGAAAAATCGCATAAGCCAATCCCAGGAAAGAAGCTATGACCGGGGCGCTGAGATTCGCTTCTAATTTAGCGCCGCCGAAGGGGAGCAGTTTAATTGCGTAAGCGACAGAAAGTACACAGCAGGCTACAACTACGGAGAGTTTGTACGGGCTCGGCCCTTCGCGGTGGATCAGAAAAAGCATCGCTCCGGCGATGAAATAGGAGCTCCATTCAGGAAAAAGGAAGAAGTGAGCGATTCCATGTGGTTCTCGCAGCGAGAGGATGATGGAAGCGAATAGCCATACACCCAAAAGATAGCTGAGCCGCCGCACCTGGCCAATCGCAAGTACTACAAAAATGAGGAAGTAGAATTGCAACTCGACTGCCAGCGTCCAATAAACGCCCGAGACATCTTCGATCCCCAGGAAACTATGGACCATGGTCAGATTGGCGAAGTACTGGGGCAGTGAGACGGGGTTGTGGTTGGTTCCAGTGAGCACGATCGCAAACGCAGTGAGGGTAACACAAATCCAATAAGCCGGGTAAAGCCGGACCATTCGGGCGGCGGTGAAGGCAATGGCGTCTTTTTCATAAGCGGTCAGCAGGATCACAAAACCACTTAAGATGAAGAACACGTTCACTCCCATGTAACCGTATTTGAAAATCTGGCTGAGAAGCGGAAAGGAGCCGGACCAGGAATGGTTTTGCGGACCGAGATATGCATAGTGGAAGAGCATGACGCCGCAAGCCGCGAGAAATCGCAGCAGATCGAGTTCTGGGAATCGGACCCGGGTATTCACGTAACACCACTAAATGTCAGCTTTGGCCGAGTTATTTTGGCTGGGCCAGGGGTCGGGTTCAATGGGATGAAAGCCCACCGCTGGCTGGCAAGATTATGGGGAGTCAAGGGAATCATTAAACGTGTCCTGGCCGTCTGAGGTGAAAGTGGCAGAGGACCCCGATGAATCGGGTGCTCTGCCGCTCTGTCTTGGCGCCACGTGACCCGGGACGAGCACGATATTAATGGGTAGGGGCGTCCTTAATTTGAGCGGGTAAGTTGCCCCATTCAAACGGGTAGTGCGCTGAAGTAATCTGGACCCAAGTTTGCGAATCATGCACGTAAAACGCGTCGGCAAAACGGGGCATTTTTCAAAAAACGCGGGTTAGTTCGGGGTCGAAATGAAATTAGTTTGGAAAAATGGTTTTCGAACCAGGTGCGGAGCTTTGCGCTCAAAATTTACAGACCGGACGCCTTTGCACAGCGTTGGTGGGCGGCCTGAGCACGCGGAAATTATCGTATGAATTGTGAAGCGGAAAGAAACGAAACGGTAGCCGACATCAGTGGCGAATCGGTGCTGAATATCGAGCCCGCATGGACCTGTATCCGGACGCATCCCAAGCACGAACACATCGCGGCGGCGCAATTGAGCCACGTGCCGGGCGTCGAAGTGTTCAATCCGCAATTGCGGCTGGAAAGACAGACTCGACGAGGTCGAATGCGCAGCACGGAATCGCTATTTGTTAATTATCTCTTCGCGCGTTTTATGATCGAAACGACGCTTGAGCGAGTAAGATATACGCCATCCGTGAAAACGGTGGTGCAGTTTGGAGGACGCATCGCGACGATTCCCGAAGGGATCGTAGAAGAGCTGCGGCAAACGATGGTTGAGAATGCCGAGACGGTATTTACAGACGCGCCGTTGGAGGGGGACGAGGCTGAAATTTCAACCGGACCGTTCCAGGGAGAAAAGGGCATCATCCTGCGAGTGTTGCCAGCCCGAGAACGAGTTGAGATTTTGCTCGATGTGTTGGGCCGGCAATTGCCGACGGAATTTTGTTTCAGTTCGATCATTTTCAAACGGCGAATTGCGGCGCACAGGATGTTAAGCCCCGGCACGGAGATCGCATTGGCCGAAGGCCTTTGATTGTCGATGGCCCAACCTCACGCGTCAGTGTGGCGAATCGCAGCAGCCATATTGTTTTTGGCCGCTGCCCGGACTCAAGCTGCGGACTTGCACGTCACTCCGAATGGGCTCCCTTCCGGACCGGGCACAGAAGACAAGCCGTATGATCTCGTGACCGCGCTGTCCGGTTTTGTGGGCAAACCCGGGGATACCTTTTGGCTCCACGAGGGTGTCTATCCTATTGGCAATCTGGAAACTAAAATCCACGGCGACGCCAGCCAGCCAATCACCTTTCGCCCAATACCGGGCCAAAGGGCACAATTGGTCGGTTCATTAACCCTGTGGGATAGTATCGGCTACGTAATTTTTCGGGATTTTGAGCTATATAGCGGTGAAGGTCGGCGTGTGAGCCAGCAAACTGGCGTTGGATTCAGTCCCACCGATTTGCCCAATTTCAAAGCGGGCATTCAGGTCTATACGCCAAATTTCAGTTTCATCAATCTCGTTGTGCATGACACCGTTCGCAGTGCCTTTTACACCTCGGCCGAAGCCACCAACACGATGATTTATGGGTGTCTCGTTTATAACACGGGTTGGATCTCACCGGACAATGCCGAGGGCCATAGCTTTTATTTGCAAGGCGCCGGCGAGGTTTCCGATTGCATTGCGTTCAACTGTGCCGGAGTGAATTTCCATTTGTATGCCAATGGAGATGGTTATTGGTTGCGAAATCTGACCGTGGACGGAAACGCAGCATTTGGAGCGGGAACGATTCAGAATGTAAGGCCATCCCGGGATTGGGTTGTCGGCGTCGATAGTCCCTCGATAGCAGCGGACAATATCGTGCTGAAAAATAATATGGGCTTCGCAATCAGCAACGCGATTACCCTCCCGCAAGTGCAGCTTGGTCGCGAGAATATGAATGGCACGATCACATTGAGCAGCAATTACTGGCCTCAGGGAATCGTGCTTAACAATTGGAAGAACGCGACAGTTTCGGAAAATGTGATTGCGCCACAAGGTTCGGAGCCGGCAGTGGACCTGCAACAGAGTTTGACGAAAACGACAGGTCAGTGGAATAGTAACTATTATTCCCGGTCCTCGAGCCGTGAAAAGTTTCGCGCCGGCACGAAGGATTGCAGTTTTGCGGATTGGAAAAAGAACACGGGCTATGACACAGCCAGTACCTGCAACGCCGGGCGATTGGGAGGCACGAAAGTTTTCGTGCGGCCAAATCGCTATGAACCTGGCCGAGCCAATATCGTCGTATATAATTGGGACAATTCGGGCAAGGTCGCAGTCGATGTCCGCTCAGCGCTGGACGTCGGTACGGCTTACGAAGTTCGGAACGCGCAAGATTTCTTCTCACCACCAGTACTTGGTGGAATTTATGATGGCCAGGCACTGCAATTGCCGATGACCGGCCTCACGGTGGCGAAGCCAATGGCCGCATTGCAAACGCCGGCACCGACCGGCCCAACATTTAACGTATTTATTCTTTTGCCGAAGACCAGGAATTGAAGAAGCATTGATTTTGTTTGAGCATTGTTGATCATGAATCGGGAAATGAACCTTGGAACCGCCGACCGGCTTAGACTAGAACCGGGATTTCAAACAAGGGTAAGGGAAAGGGTCACAAATGGTGTTCGAGGGAAGAAATGCTCCGGGGGAGGTCACAAAATGGTCGGTTCTGCCATATTTACTATGCGCAGCAATGTTGTCTGAGGCGGTTGCGCAAACCGATACACTTCCTGGGCAACGAGGATCACTCGCCGGAGAACGATCTGCTCAAGAACTGGGCCGCGCCCTTACCAATGAGGACTACAATATTCACCTCGGCCCGGTCCGTTTTCAAACGCAAGCGCGACTCGGCGTGGCCTATACGGACAACGTGTTATTGTCCGGAGTAAATAAAAAAGATGATTTCATCATTAATCCCGAGCTCGATTTGGCGGCGCTGCTGCCAGTCGGCCAATTCAATTCGCTAAAACTGTCGCTGGGATTGAGTTATGAATGGTTTGCGAAGAATCACAGCCTCAACAGCGATGTGCCGTTGGTCAATCCGGATTCGGAATTGGCTTTCTATCTGTTCGTGGGCGATTTCCGAATCAAACTGCACGAGAAATTTTCTTATCAGCAAACCCTGGTTTTTGATGAGCAAGCCGGCGACCAGATCCGCCTTTTTAACTTCAATGACGTAGGCCGGTTCGACCGGTTGGATAATTTTGCCGGGCCAACAATCGATTGGGACCTGAATAAAGTCATTCTGACGCTTAGCTACGATCATGAGAATTTTATTTCAACGACTGAGCGCTTCAAATACCTGGACCGCTCCTCAGAATGGTTTGCGTTGACCGCGAATTACCTGCTCGGGGACAGAACGAAAGCCGGGTTGGAAGGATTAGGCGGCTATCATAGCTATGACACCGAAACGATTCTGAATAATAGTTGGCGCGGGCGTTTCGGACCCTTTGCCGAAGCGCGCCTGCCCAAGGGGTTGATTCTGCGAGCGGGAGCGGGATACGACATGGCCAGATTCGATAGCGTGGCTGGACCGGGCAACGATTACGACAATTGGTACGCCTATGGCAAACTCACCCAGGAGACAAAGTGGTTTACCCACTCGCTCGGCGCGGGACACGAGACCCTTCTTGGTGATAATGCAAACAATTTGAGGACGACCTATGTGCGGTATTCCATCTCGACCGACGTGGTGAAGAATACGGACATCGAAGGACATTTATCGGCAAATATTTCGAGAGAGTTTGGCGGCACATTCGAAGAAAAATTCGTTCATTACCTGGCGGGTTGCCGGGTGGGATATCAATTTCACAAGTACTGGCGCGCGGACATTGGCTACGAATTGTTTTACAAAGATTCGGAGTTCAGTGACCGAACCTTCCACAGGAATCGCGTTAGTTTAGATCTAGCCTTCAAATTTTGAAATATGCGCAATTGCATCTTCGCAGGTTTGGTGTGCTCGCTCGGGCTGTGCAGCAGCGCGAGGGCGGCAGAGGATACGAATCAATCGGTGTTTCTGCGGGAAAGCTTTCGGGTGAAGGAAAGCATCCGCTCGATGGATTCGTTGGACGACCACCAGAAATTGGGCCCGGGTGATCGCATCACTTACCGTGTGATAGAAGATCAGGACGAACCGAGATCACTGATCATCACCGATTCAGGTGATTTGGAAGTTCCCTACCTCGGGCTGGTACACGCTGCCGGTAAGACCTGCATGGGACTGGCGCGCCAAGTAAAAGGGACGCTGGAAAAGGACCTTTACTTCCGCGCGACGGTCATGGTTTCGGCCGAAGTGATCAACAAGACGAGAGCCACAGGAAAAGTGTACGTGACTGGCCAGGTGCGCAACAGTGGAGGCTTTGATGTCCCCGCAGGAGAAACTCTCACTGTGAGCCGGGCAATTCTTAATGCAGGAGGATTTAGCGATTTCTCAGACAAACGAAACGTGCGTCTGATTCGCAAAAAAGGCGATCAAACCGAGACGCGGACCATCAACGTGCAAGAGGTTCTCGAGAAAGGTAAATTGGACGCGGACCTGATAGTGCAGGCGGGAGACTTGATCGTCGTGCCCGAACGACTTGTAAAGTGGTGAGGATAGACTCATGGAAAAAGATTCAAAACAACTCACGGAAGGCAACCAGACGCTGGTCACGCAGTCACTGGATCTAATGGGTCCCACGGACCGGTTTCAGGTTGCATCGCGGCTTTATGTCAATCTGCACCGGCACCAGTTGCTCTTGCGCAAATATTGGTGGGTGCTGGCCCTGATTGCGCTGGTGACAATCGTGCCGGCTCTTCTTCTCACGATGGCAACTCCTCGCGCGTATCAATCTGACGCGCGAATGTGGCTGACCGGAAAACTCGATTTGTCCGAAGGACATCTTTACACGGAAGAATTGGTCAACTTCCTCGGCACTCAAGCGGATTTGTTGCGGAGCCGGGCAGTGCAGGAGCGGGCGCTGGCCGGCATGCAAAATCAACGCACTGACGCGGCTCCTCTGAAACCGGTCCACGGCCCGTTGGACGTGCTGCTGCGAATGATCGGACCTGCGAAGACTCGGCAGAATCTGGATGAGGCCTTTCCGTTCAAGTTGAAGGTCGCCGAGTCTTCGAAAAGCAGCCTCCTTGACTTGCACGCCAAGGGCGCAGAACCGAAATCGACTCAGCTTTTTCTGAATACGCTCATGGCTGAATACCAGAGTTTCAAAAAGGAGAGCCGAGAAAAAACTTCGGATAAGGCTGTGGCGTCACTGGCCAGGGAAGTGAATGAATTGGCGGGTGCGTTAAAAAAGGAACAGGAAAAGGTGTACGCGTTTCAAATGTCGAATAACGAGGTTTTTCTGCAGGACCAGGGTAACGGCGCGGTGAATTACCTTGCATTGCTCAATCGGCAATTGGCGACCTTAAAAACCGAAATGCAACTGTTGCAACTCATTCAGCCTGACCAATGGGTCGAACTCAATGCCAAGGGGCACTTGAATAACGCAAGCGAGCCTGCTCCGGGCGATGCGCAGGCGCAAGACGTGATGGCGGGGTTGAGCGGCTCGCAAGCGGATCTGTATCGAGCCAACCAGCAGATACAAATGCTCAAAGTCAAGCGCGAGGACCTTGCCAAGGCGCTCCGTCCGATGCATCCAAAAATCCTCAAATTGGACCAGGACATTGCCGCGCAGGAAAAGATTATCGAAGTTTCGCGAGGCGAAACGATGAAGCAGTTGACCAATCGCCGTGAGGCTCTCCAACTGGAGGTCAAGAATCTCGAACAGGTGTTTAACGAATGGCAGAACAAGACTGTCGATGCCGGACGCAAGATGGCGGACTACGACCGCCTGCGCCAGGATGTGCAGCGCACGCAAGCAGCTTATGACAAGATGCTGTCCGTCATCTCCACAGTGGATGTCGGCAAATCGGTCGACCAGGAGAATGTATCGGTGCTCGAAGCCGCGACGCCGGGGGCCCCAGTGCATATGGGCTTGCGGAATATGTCATTAGCAACAGCCGTTGCGATATTTTTGGGCGCAGGCATGCTCTGGTTGCTCGGCAAATTTGATGATCGCTTCGCTTCCCCAACCGAACTGGCCGAAGACTTTCCCGAAAAGGTCCTGGGACAGGTCATGAATGTTCGCATCAAAAAACCCGATATGCAGATGCGTCCGGAAAATTTCACGGCTCAGAAATTTGAATTCCTGGAGGCCTTCCGCAGCATTCGCTCAGCGCTGTATTTCATGAACCAAAATGGGAACCGGCCGAAGACGCTTTTGATTACAAGCTCCGTGCCGCAAGAAGGAAAATCGACGGTTGCGCTCTACCTCGCTTCGACATTGGCGGTTGGCGGTGCACGCGTGTTGTTAGTGGATGGTGACATGCGGCGCGGCAAGTTGCATCGGCATTTCGGCATCGCCAGCAGCCCTGGTCTCGCCGAAATTCTGAACAATGAGATTTCGCCGGCGGATGCGATTAACGGGACCGCAATCCAGAACCTGACGTTTCTGGCGGCAGGCTCGCCTGGCGTTGAACCCGGGGAATTGGTGCTGCGCTCGCAATTGAATGGTTTCCTCAACGAAGTTTATTCTCAATTCGATTACGTCATTGTGGATTCGCCGCCGGTGCTTGCAGCAGACGACGCCGCTACGCTGGCGCCAAGTGTTGATGGCGTGCTGTATGTTGTGCGCGGAACTTATACGCCAGCGCGAATGGTGCGCGAAGGGTTGGATGCGTTGCGGCAGCGGCAGGCGCGAGTGCTGGGGCTGATTTTCAACCGCGCGCTTTCGTCGCCATTTGGATATCACCCCTATCAGCGATATCGGAACGAGTATCGCTGGCATGGAAAAGTCTCTACGGCGGCTGCGTAAACCGCAGTCAATGTGCTTCTCAGAATACGAGGACGAGTCAATGAAGATCCTGGCGGTCACAAATATGTATCCAACTCCAGAACGGCCTGGAACTGGAGTCTTTATCGAGCAGCAGGTAAACAGCCTCGTCTCGCGCGGCATCGACGTTCGGGTGATGTTTGTTGATAGAAGAAAGAATGGGCCGTCAGTTTATTATCGCATTGGATCAATGCTTGAGCGCGAACTAGCCGAGTTCGCGCCAGACCTGGTTCATGTGATGTACGGTGGCGTGATGGCTGAACAGGTGACAAAGCAACGCGGATTGCCTCCGACGCTTGTCACATTTCACGGCTCGGATTTGCTCGGAGAAAATCTGTCGGGACTCTTCCGAAAGTTGATTTCGCACTACGGAGTGTATTGTTCAAGAAGAGCAGCGCGCCGGGCCGACGGGATTATTGTGGTCGCGCGGCATTTGTTGAGGGCTTTGGGCAAAGGGTTCAACTCGGGCAAGGTTCAGGTGATTCCCTGTGGGATCGATCTGGAGCGATTTAAACCTTTGGACCAGAGCCGGTGCCGGGAACGTCTCGGCTGGCAAGTTGATGATTTCCACATCCTTTTTGCCACCAGCGCGGGCGATCCCGTTAAGCGCCCCGAATTGGCCCGAGCCGCGACGGATTTGTTAAATCGGAAATGCGGAGAGGCTAAATTTCATGTTCTGTCCGGCACGCCGAACAACGAGGTCCCGAATTGGTTGAATGCCGCTGATGTGCTTTTGTTGACTTCAAAACACGAGGGCTCGCCGACCATTGTGAAGGAAGCGCTGGCGTGCGGTTTGCCGGTCGTTTCAGTTCCGGTAGGAGATGTGCCAGAAAGAATCACGGGTATCAGTGGTTGCTACCTGGCTGAGCCCGGACCGGAAGACCTGGCGCGCAAATTGGAGCTGGTTTACAACGGTCGTCAACGGGTCAATTGCGGTGAGAAATTACAGGAGCTCTCGTGCGAAACAATTGCAGGCAAACTTGAGCAATTCTATCGCGAAATCTTGCGAAATTGCGGGAAACAGGAAACTCATTTCTCAAATGGTGCAATCGAAAACCTCGATTATGTCCCAAATTACGGAATCACGTCCCGCATGCGGGACGGCGTGGCTAACGAAGGACAACGCGCGTGAGTTTTGCTGAACCGTACGCAATTAACCGCTCCAGCCCGCTGAAGCCGTCCCTCCGAAATTGAGGGCGACACTCCTCCATTCGCGAAAACATTTCCCCTTCCTGATGTCAACTGCTGTTGCAGCTTCACCTACGAGACCGGCCGCCAAATCTGGCCGGCTGACAGCAAATCTTTGCACTAATATCGCGCAGCTAGGTGTCACGATGCTGGTGGGGGTGTGGTATGTGCCTTATCTGGTAAGGCGACTCGGCCCGGCAGCATATGGATTGATTCCGTTGACGTCTGTAATCACTTCCTACATGACCTTGATCACGGTCGGGCTCGAATCGGCTGTCGGGCGTTTCCAAACTCTGGCACTTAATCGTGATGAGCACGATGACGCAAATCTTATCTTCAATGTCGCTTTTTGGGGCAACGCCGCTCTTTGCGGATTATTATTAATCCCTGCCTTTTTCGCGATTGCACAAGCCGGTCATTTGATTCGAATCCCGCCCGGTTATGAAACCGCGACCCGATGGCTCTTTGCCGGCACCATAGCTGCCTTCCTGCTGAATCAAATCAAGACAGCGTTCACGGTATCATTTTTCTGTCGAAACCGGCTGGACCTGCAAAATCTCGTCACCGCAGGCGAGACGCTGACGCGAATTGGTCTCGTAGTGTTGCTGTTCGCCGCGTGGACGCCTCATGTTGAATATGTCGGAGGTGCGATCCTCTTCGGAACCCTGATGGCTTTCATTGGAACCCTGTGGGCCTGGAGAACTCTCACTCCGACGCTTTACATCAGTTGGCGCCTGTTCGATTGGGCGATCCTCAAAAAGCTGTGTCACACCGGCGTTTGGGTAATCGTCAGTCAGGTTGGTGTGATGCTATATTTAAACATAGATTTGTTGGTCGCCAATCGGCTGTTTGGTCCCGAACAAAGCGGAAAATATGCTGCGGTGTTGCAGCTTCCCTATCTCTTGCGCTCGCTTTCGCTCGCAGTGGGAGGCGTGTTTGCGCCAACGATGTTTCAAATCTATGCGCGCCAGGATATCAGCGGTTTGATCGCTTACCTGCGCCGCTCGGTGAAGTTTCTCGGGCTGGTAATGGCTCTGCCCATCGGACTGACCTGCGGTTTCGCCGAACCCCTCCTGCGGCTTTGGCTAGGTCCGGCCTTCGGCGGTTTTGCCCTGCTGCTGGTCGTGATGACGGCACACCTTTGTATCAATCTGGCCATGTATCCCTTGTATCCATTGCCACTGGCACTGAATTGCGTAAAGACACCTGGCCTCGTGACGTTGGCGGTTGGCGTCGGGAATCTTGCGCTGGCGTTATTTTTGGCGGGGCCGGCCGGCTGGGGACTTTACGGCATCGCTGCGGCGGGAGCGATTACCTTAACTGTAAGACATTTGCTGTTCACGCCGCTTTACAGTGCGTACATTTTGAAACAGCCTTGGACCACTTTCTATAAAGGAGTGCCGCTTTTTCTTCTGGCGACGCTTACAATTGCCATTCTGTGCCGGGCCACGCTGTGGCTGTGGCCCATTTCCAACTGGCTTGAATTGATTCTGGCAGGAATCGGAATGTCGCTCGTTTTCGTCATCCTCGCTTACTTTCTGCTGACTCCGAGTGAACGCGCCGAACTGAGAGAATCCCTGAAACCCCGTGGTAAATCAGCGCCCGCCGCGGCGTAGTTTTCCCCAGCAATCACTCGTTGCTCCATGAACTTCAGGAAACCAGCCTATCTCGCTTACGCCTCGATGCGAGGCTATGGCTTTCCGTCATTGCTGCGGCGATATTTGGCCGAGTATAAGGCGGGCATTGATTCAAACACGACGCCGGTTGCTTTATCCAGGCTATTGCTTCACTCCAAACAGAGGGTGCCGTATTACGGCGAGTTGCTTTCCGACTTAAGCCCAAGCGACATTGAACGAGACCCGCACGGAGCCTTGCAACGGCTGCCGCTCTTAACCAAGGTGCTGATTCGCGCCAATTTCAATCGACTTCAATCGAACGACAACTCACAGCGCAACTGCAAAACCAATACTTCGGGTGGTTCGACCGGTGAACCCGTTCAACTTATCCAGGACGATGAATATCGCGATGCCAGTTGCGCGCTTGGTTGGTTGAGCCTTTGCCAATTGGGTTGCGCAGTCGGCCAACCGCATGTGCGGCTTTGGGGCTCGGAACGGGATTTGGAAACCGGCACGAAATCACCCAAATCCAGATTTTTTAATTGGCTGACAAATACAACCTGGATGAACTCGTTCGCGATGTCCCCGCAGCGAATGCGAGGATTTATCGAGGTCCTCAATCGAACCCGCCCACGCCTCGTGGTCGCCTACGCGCAGTCAATTTATGAATTGGCTCGATTTGCCGAGCGGGAGAAGATTCCGGTCGTTTCGCAACGGGCGGTGTTGACCTCCGCGGGGACGCTCTATCCTTTCATGCGGGAAAAAATCAGCCAGGTATTCCGCTGCGAAGTTTATAATCTCTACGGCTCGCGCGAAGTCAGCGACATCGCATGGGAACTGCCTGGAGTTAAGGGGCTTTGGGCGCCGCCATGGGCGAATTTTATCGAGATTTTGGATGAGAATGGGCTCGCAGTTCCCGCCGGAACCGAGGGCAATATTGTGGTCACCTGCTTAACGAATTACGCGATGCCACTCATCCGCTATTGGATCGGTGACCGCGGAGCGCTCCTGCCGGATTCCGAGACTCCCGCCGGTGTCCAAATGCTCAGTCATGTGTCGGGAAGAACCGTAGATACATTTCGCCGGAGCGACCAGACGCTGGTTGACGGAGAGTATTTCACTCACTTGCTCTACTTTCGGCCATGGGTCTGGAAATTCCAGGTAGTGCAGAAGAGTTACACGCAAATTTTGTACCGGCTCGTAAGCACGAATGGCAAGCCGCCAGCGGAGGAGTTGGAAGAAATCGCGGCGCGTTCGCGGCTCGCGATGGGCAATAAGTGCGAGGTTGAGTTCGAATTTTGCGATGAACTTCCGGCCCTTCGCTCGGGAAAATTCCGATACACCATTTCACAGGTTGGCGTTTGAGGAACGCGCCGCCACGGTTGGCATATGATTATTTATCACTCACGATTTTTAACGCGCGGGGAAGTCTGGTTCGACAATCCATCCACCGCCGAGATTGGATAGTTTATCACCAGCGTTCACGGCCCGGCGAGAAAGGCAAATGGCGGCCGTTTTATACACGCGTAGTCGATTTGGCGCAGAATCCGGATGCGCTAATGGCCCAGATGGATGGATTCACTGCTTCCGACATCAAGAAAGCAAAGAAAAAGGATCAAACACTCTGCCGGAAAATTGAGGCAAATGATCGAATGAGGTTGTGCGAATTCGCCGATTTTTATGACCGTTTTGCGGCCCTGAAGCACTTGAATTCTGCAGATCGGCATTGGCTCGAATGCACCGTGCGGGCAGACCGGCTCGATATCTGGGCGGCTGACACGCCCACGGGTGAACGCCAGGCGTATCATGTGTTTTATCGCGAGGATGGGCGAGTGCGCAGCCTCCATGCCGCCTCATTCTATGCGCATGCATCGAGTAAGGAAGCGCAGCGAAAAATCGGACGAGCTAATCGATTGCTCATCTGGGAATGCATGATGCATTACCAGGCCAGGGGCGTGAAAATTTTCGACCTGGGAGGTTGGTATAACGGATCAACTGACTCAGCTCTGCTCGGCGTAAATAAGTTCAAAGAAGGGTTTGGTGGAAAAGTGATCTGCGAATTCACGGGGCAACAGTTGAAAACACTCAAGGCGTGGAGCGCGGTTACTACATCGCAGATTCTCAAGAAATTGAAGGAGCAAAGGACCCGGGTGGAAACTCCGGCAGTTCAGTACGAAGCAGCGCCTGCATAGCGCCATATTTGATGTTGCAAGAAATAGCCTGGCGTTTGAAGCCACTACAACCATTGCCTGATTACTATGTTTACTTATCAATCCCGATTTTTGCGCCGAGGCGAAGTTTGGTTCGATAATGAACCGACCGACAAGCGAGTGGACTGGATATTATATCGGAACCGTTCCAAACCGGTGCCTGGGGCCAGCTCGCGAAACTTTTACAATCGGCTGATCGACCTCTCCAAAACTGCGGAGGCGCTTCTGTCCGACATGGACCCCAGGACGGTCGCAAAAATCCAAAAAGCTGCCGAAGAGGACAAGTTGGCCTGCGAATGGCGTTGCATTCCCGACGCAAGCGGCCTTGACGAAATCGAGGTCATGTGGAACCAGTCCGTCGAGTCAAAAAGAAGGTGGGGAAAGCTGAATCGCGACTGGCTGGGCGAAATGATTTCTGCTGGCGCTTTCGAACTCGCCTCCGCGCGTGAGCCCTCCGGGCTATTGGTGGTTTTCGCAGGTCTTTTTCGCGACCAGCACCGCACCCAACAATTAATGAGTGTGTCGCCGCCGCGTACGGCCTTGGTCCCGGCGGTCCGGGCGAAAACCAACCGCGCGAGTTGTTTTCTCCTCTGGAAAACGATCCTGCGCCTTAAAGAACAAGGCGTTCGATATTTCGACTTCGGCGGCTGGCATCCCGGGACCGAAGACATCCAATTGCTCGGCGCCAATGCGTTTAAGAAAAGTTTGGGCGGGCAGGTGGTGCGCGAGTTCGAATGCGAACAAATCATTACTCTCAAGGGTTGGGTGCTGCTGACGGCGGCTCGTTTAATCGCTCGCGCCAAAGAGTTTCGAGAGAAGAAAACTGAAATACTGGAAATTCGTCCTGATGAAGCAACAGCGTAACAAATTATTCCTTCTGCGTTTCGATGACATTTGTCCAACCATGCGGTGGGACATCTGGTCGCAAATCGAATCGGCCCTGATTCAGTATAACATCAAGCCAATCCTGGCGATTGTGCCTGATAATCAGGATCCTGTCTTGCGAGCCGCGCCCCCGGCAGAAGACTTTTGGCAACACGCCCGGCGCTGGCAGCAACTCGGCTGGACCATTGCCATGCACGGCTATCAACATCTCTATGTCGCCAAAAATGGAGGGTTGGTAACACTGCGAAAGAAAAGTGAATTTGCTTCGCTGTCGGCCCCGGTGCAGAAAGAGAAGTTGCATCGCGGGAGTGAGATTTTTGCCCGGGAAGGAATAAAGTCGCGTGTTTGGATTGCCCCCGGGAACGCTTTCGACGATGTTACTGCTTCCCTTTTGCCGCACTTCGGCATCGACATCATTTCCGCCGGTTGGTCCTGGAGGCCGTTCGCGGGGCCGCATCAGATGACGTGGATGCCTTGCCAACTTTCGATCTTGCGTCCAGTGCCCGCGGGTGTTTGGAGCGTTTGTTATCACCACAACTCGTGGAGCCGCTCGGATTTATCCAGGTTCCTCAAAGGCCTGGAGCATTACAGAGATAATATTGTTTCGCTGGAGGAAGGGCTAAGTCTTTGCCCGCCCAATCGGGCGAAATGGTGCTATCATTTTTGTACCAGCCCCCGACTTTCCGCACTCATCATGCGCGTGCACCTCAAACTCTGGAAACTAGGGCATCCAGAAAAGTCCGAGGACGACCAGTCTAAAAACTCAAAAGGTCAATCATGGCCTCCCGGTGCGCCAATCATGCGCTCCGGGCCCGCTCGCTAACTCGACTCGTTATGTGCGGCATCGCAGGATTCTTAAATCCATCGCGCGGTCTTCGCAGACCTGAACTGGAGGAACTGGCGTTGAATATGGCGGCAACGCTCCGCCATCGTGGTCCTGACGATCAAGGAGTCTGGGCCGATCCAGCCACCGGAGTGAGCCTCGCTCATCGTAGATTGTCGATTCAGGATTTGAGCGCTGAGGGACATCAACCCATGCGCTCCGTCGATGGCCGTTACATCCTGATATTCAATGGTGAGATTTATAATTTCCACGAGATCAAGTCTCAGCTCGAACAAAAGGGCCACTCTTTCCGCGGCCATTCCGATACCGAGGTGATGCTCGCTGCCTTTTGCGAATACGGAATCAACGCGGCCGTGGAAAAATTCATCGGAATGTTCGCTTTTGCTCTTTGGGATGGCCAACAACGCTGTCTGTATCTGGCGCGAGATCGCGCCGGGGAAAAGCCGCTTTACTACGGATGGAATGGACGCGTTTTCCTCTTCGCTTCTGAATTAAAGGCCTTGCGGGCGTACCCGCAATTTCAAGCCGATGTGGATACACACGCGCTCGCGCTTTACATGCGCCATAGCTACATTCCTGCGCCGCATTCCATTTATCGAAATATTTCTAAACTACCAGCCGGTTCCATTCTAAGGCTCACTGCGGCGCAGTTCGAGAAACGGGAGCTTCCAACACCTGAACAGTATTGGACATTGTGGTCGGCAGTCGAGCATGGCCGGAGCCAGCCTTTCCGTGGGAACGAAACCGATGCTATCGAACAACTCACTGCGTTGCTCAACAGCTCGGTGGCGATGCAGATGGTCGCCGACGTTCCGATTGGGGCTTTTCTCTCCGGTGGCATCGATTCTTCCGCAGTGGTGGCGTTAATGCAGGCTCAAAGCCGGCGAGCTATCAAAACTTTCAGCATTGGGTTTGCGAACTCGGAAAACGATGAGGCGCCGTTCGCCCAGGCGGTGGCGAATCATCTCGGCACCCAACATACCGAGTTGTACGTTCATCCCAGCACGTTGTTGGATGCCATTCCGCGCATGTCGCAAATTTACGACGAACCATTTGCCGATACCTCGCACATTCCTACCGTCCTCCTTTCCGAAATGGCGCGCAAACAAGTCACTGTTTGCCTGTCCGGCGATGGAGGCGATGAACTGTTTGGAGGTTATAGCCTTTATCAAAAGACTGAGCGCCTTTGGAACGGCATGCGAAGATTTACAGGCGCCACCCGGGACCGGGTGGCGACGACTTTATCCACCGTGGCAGGAATCGGCCTCAATCTTCAAAATCAAGGTCAACGCCATCCCCGATTACTGAAGCGTCTGATGCGCCTTTCGGAGCTCTTGCGAGCTTCGACTGATCGGGAATTATACCACTTGCTGACCGCGCATTGCCGAAATCTCAATGAGTGGGTGCGTAATCCGCAAGTGGAGACCAGCGCGAACGGTGCAACTGTTCGGTGGGATTCGCTTCCGGAATTGCGTCACCGGATGATGTATCTGGACTTCATCGGATACCTGCCCGACGAAGTCCTCGTCAAAGTGGATCGCGCAGCCATGTCCGCCAGTTTGGAAACGCGCATTCCTCTTCTTGACCACCGCATCATTGAATTTGCCTGGAGCTTGCCGCTTCATTTCAAGCAGAGACGCGGGAATGGCAAGTGGCTTTTGCGGCAAGTTCTTGACCGCTATGTTCCCCGCAAGCTGGTTGACCGCCCGAAACAGGGATTTGCCGCTCCCGTTGAGGACTGGATCCGCGATGAGTTGCGCCCGTGGGCTGAGGAACTTCTGGCCGAGAATCGATTGCGCCAGGACGGCTTTTTCCAGGAACGAAACGTGCGCCGCAAGTGGGACGAACACCTTTCCCGAAAAGGGGATTGGGGCCGGCCATTATGGAACGTGCTGATGTTTCAAAACTGGTTGGACGCACAGAAAACTGAAAAGACACCAGTCACTTTGACCCCAGCGTTGACAAAGAAATCTCGCTTCGCAGCACCTGATGGAGCGGAATTAATCCAAACAACATGAATACATTACCTCAGTTGATTGCCAGCAAGGTTACCCTTCAGGAACTATTCAATCGAAGCCGTTTCCCCAATGGAAAATCATTTTCTAAAAAATTACTTGAACTGGATTGCGACGCTGAGGCGGACCGAATCTGTGCCTTCATCCGACAAGAGACACTGCAGAATTTCCGCAAGAAAGGCGTCGTCGTCGGACTATCCGGCGGGATTGATAGCAGCACCGTCGTGGCCCTGGCTGTCCGAGCGTTAGGACCAGACCGGGTCGTCGCGCTGCTGATGCCCGAAAAAGATTCCTCAGCCGAAACTTTGCAACTCAGCCGGCAAGTGGCTGAACATCTCGGCGTCAAAGCAATCCTTGAGGACATTTCCGCGGTTTTGGAAACCAGTGGCTGCTATCGTCGCCGCGATGATGCCATCCGGCTCGTCGTTCCAGAATACGGACCAGGTTGGAAATCAAAACTGGTTTTGCCGAATGCGGTAAACAGCGACAGCTTGCGAATTTTTTCGGTCGTCGCGCAGGCGCCCGATGGAGCACAAATCACGCGGCCCCTGAATCTCGAAGCTCATCTCGGAATTATCGCCGCGACAAATTTCAAACAACGTACGCGCAAGATGCTGGAGTATTACCATGCTGATCGGCTGAACTACGCCGTCGCCGGCACGCCCAACCGTCTGGAATACGATCAAGGTTTCTTCGTCAAATTGGGCGATGGCGCGGCCGATATAAAGCCCATTGCTCACTTGTATAAGACGCAGGTCTACCAATTGGCTGAGTATCTTCGGATTCCGGAAGTCATCCTGAACCGGCCGCCCACGACCGACACCTATTCTCTGCCACAAACGCAGGAGGAATTCTATTTCTGCCTGCCTTATCACGCGATGGACCTGGTGCTGTATGGAAAAATCAACGGCTATGCGCCCGCCGAAATCGCGCCGGAACTCGGGCTCTCGTCCGAACAGGTCGAGCGCGCTTTTCGCGACATCGATGCCAAGCGCCGCGTCGCTCGTTACCTTCATTCACCGGCATTGCTGGTCGAAAACGCGAACTGAATAGATCGCTGATATGCAAGCAGTATCCGGTCAGACTCTGATAGACAAGGGAACATTCTCCTATCCGGAGGTGGCTCAACCAACCGCTCGCCGGCACGCCTCAAGGGCTGGCGACCTGGACCGGTTGCGACCGAACCTTCTCGTCCAGTCTGCGTTTTATTTCTCTTTGTTGGCCATCCCGTTCCTGCGTTTGTACGTGCCAGGCACGGGCGAACGCGTCGGGGTCGAACGAGTCGTCCAGGCGCTCTTGCTGGCTGCGATGTTTTCCCGCCCGAGAGTTTGCTTGCGATTCGTGCCGCTATCGCTTCTCTGGTTTTTTGCGTATTGCGGTGTGCGAATTCTTTCGGGCCTGTGGCAGGCGCCAGAATATTCAAAACTTTGGTGGCCGAGCAGCCTTGAGTTGCTTCAATTTTATCTGCCCTGGGCCTGGCTTGTCTTCAACGTCCTGCATTATCCAAAACTCGGCCATGGCGGGCTTTGGGCTTTTGTCCTGGGTGTCTCATTGTGTGCATTGCTGCACATCGCCGGTATTGGAGTCGTCGACGTCGATAACGGAATCGATGGCCGCTCGACAATCTTCCAGCAAAATGCCAATGAAATTGGCGAAATCTACGGAGTTGCACTGGTTGCGTTGGTCGCGCTTGGGCTTTTCCGAAACACGAAACAGAGTTTGCGTTTCATTGTTTTTCCACTCGCTGGCTTGGTTGCGATTGGCCTGGCGAAAACCGGTTCTCGCACCGGCACCTTGTTCACGGTGCTTGGCATTTTGATTTTGCTTCCTCAGACCCGAGCCTTTGTCCCGAGGATAAAGCGCTATGTGGTGATTCTGCTGCTGGCCCTGGTCTTCGCGGGAGTCGTATCTCAGATTCCCACGGTGATGAAACGCTTTGAGGAGGCCAGCTCCGGCCCGGCCAGGGACGAAAGCCGGGTGCGTATGATCCCAGTGCTTTGGGAAATCTTCTCGCGAAGTCCAATCACAGGCACTGGCCCCGACCGGTACCAATATGAATTAACCCGTCGAGCAATGCCGTATCTCGCGGAGAAACAACAAACCATCTGCTCCCACAATCTTGCGCTCCTGCTTCTGGTCGAAACCGGAGTCATCGGCTTCACGATCTTCTCCTTCGGCGTCGGCAAGGCACTCCTGTCAGCATGGCGCGCTCGTCACGGCCCGTTCGGTTTGTTGCCGCTCGCCTGGCTTCTCCCAATGGCCATCGGAGGGCTAACAGTCTGTAGCCCCATTTTCGCTTCGATTTTCTGGCTTGCGATAGCCTATTCCCTCGCGGCTCCCGATGCCTTGCGCTCGTAGCCGTTGGAATTCTGTTCAAAATCAATCTTTCGACCTCAGTTCTGCCCGTCTTAACGTCACGCGTTTTAACGATTTAACGTTCCCTATGCGCGTTGCATTGATTGCATCCAGCCTTCGCCTCGCCGGCGCAGAAAAGCAGTTCTCATATATGGCGCGAACGTTAAACGAAAGTGGCATTGATGCCCGCGTCTTCTACCTTGGCGGCGGCGATCATTACCAAAAGGTGCTGACCGACGCCGGTGTCCCCGTTCGACAAATTTTCAACCGCGGCCATCCATTGTTGATGTTGGTTCGTTTAATCAAAGAACTGGCCGCCTTAAAACCACACATCGTCCTCGCCAGCCAATTTGGCGATCTTGTTTTCGCGGGTTTGGCTGGCCGGCTATGCGGTGCCCTCGTTTTGGGTGGCGTTAGAAGTGATGGTTTTTACGAACTGCGGACCTCGGGCCGGCGCAGTTGGCCGATGCTCAAGTTAACTCACGGGATCATTGCGAACTCACACCGGGCGAAAGGAAACCTGGTTTCTCTCGGCATCGACGCTCAGAAAATTGAGGTTTTGCCAAACGTCATTGACCTCCCGGACTTCGATCACAGAATGGCGAAGCCCTTTGCGAACGTTAAGCTGAGCGGCCGCGTTCCAATAGCCGCTGTCGGTAGTTTACATAACTGCAAACGCTTCGACCGTTTTCTCGATGGCCTGGCCCTCGCACGCCAACGGGAACCCAATCTTTTCGGTGTCATAGCAGGAAAAGATTTAGGCGAACAAGATGCCCTCGAACGCAAGGCCAAAGCCCTTGGGCTGTTTCCAGATCATGTCGAATTTCTCGGCGAATGCGAAAACGTTCCATCGTTGTTAGCCCGTTCCCGGATATTAGTGTCATGTTCGGACTACGAAGGTTTTCCCAACGTGATCTTGGAAGCGATGGCCGCCCGCTTGCCCGTGCTCGCAACCCCGGCGGGGGACGCTGGAAGAATCGTCAAAGACAAAATAACGGGCTATCTGCTTCCACCGGACGACGCTCAGCTCATGGCCGCCCGCATCGTCAGCCTGGTTCGCGCGCCCGCATTTAGTCAGCAGATGGGCGAGGCCGGTCGCAAGCTCGTCGAACAAGATTACAGTGTTACTTCCCTGGTTCCTCGACTTGTCTCTGTATTCTCCGATTTCGCCAGAAAGCACCGAAGAAAATCCATTTTAAGCATGTTACAGCAGCGTCCCTCAGTAAACTCCGGCTCAACTCCGCGGGTTTCCCCTCATGGCTTGCCTGTGTCCGTTGCGTAAAGTTTCGCGTTTAGATCGTCGATGTGCAATTTATCAAAGCTGAAAGTTTGCTATATAGCCGGCGTCCTCGGCCAGGGCGGAGCGGAGCGCCAGTTATTTTATGCGGTTCAGGCACTGCGCCAGCGCGGAGCCGCCGTGCAAGTGGTTTCATTCGAGCGCGGTGGATTTTGGGAAGAGCCGATAAAGAACCTGGGTGCCGAAGTTACCTGGGTTGGACAGGATCGCTCCCGGATCAAGCGCGTCTGCCGTATCGTAAAGAACTTGCAGAAGCAGCCAGCGGATATTCTTCAATCTCAGCACTTTTACACCAACGCCTATGCTTGCGTCCCGGCCTTGTTTCTAAACTGCAGAGCCATCGGCGCTCTTCGCAGCAATGGATACTTCGAGGTAAGACAGAGCGGCCGAGTCGGTGGTCGAATCAATCTCTTTCTGCCGAAAATTATCGCCGGAAATTCGCAGAGCTCGCTTCATTACGCGATCAAACGTGGCGTTCAACGCTCGCGCCTGTTCTTTCTGCCGAATGTAGTGGACACCGATCGATTCAGCCCCGCTGCTGACCCGCCGCAGGACCCAATTACCTTGCTCAGCGTCGGGCGCATGACGAGAGAGAAGCGATTCGATCGCTTCATTACTCTTGTTCATCATCTTCGCACCAATTGCGGACTCAACGTGCGCGGCTGGATCGTAGGATCAATGCAAGCCGACAAGGAACTCCGATCTGCGCTCGAGCGGCAAGCCGCCGCGCTCGGCCTTAGCTCTGACATCCTCCAATTCCGCGGAAGCATTCCCGATTTGTCGGCCATTTATCAGCAGGCAAACATTTTCATCCTCACCTCAGACCACGAAGGTACTCCCAATGTCTTGCTGGAAGCAATGGCAACAGGGTTGCCCGTCGTCGCCACAAAAGTCGGCGGCGTGCCCGAGATCGTGCAACACGGGCGCACTGGCTTCCTTGTGGCCGAAGACAATATCAACGAACTGGTAAATACAGTCGGTGAACTCGTCCAAAGTCCCAGCCTTAGGACGGAGGTCGGCAGGCATGCGCGCTCCTATGTCGAGGACACCCATTCAGTCCACCGATTACCGAAATATCTTGCAGACCTTTATGATTTGGCTCTTGGAAATCGAACGGAGCAGCGAGCCGGGAAAGAGTATCAAAACGCGACTCCAAAGGATGCCGGGCCGGCGCCAATGCTTCACCTCGCATTGCGTGGGTCTAATGACCACGAAGGTTTATTATGAACATCGAACATAAAATCAGAGAATTCATTATTAAAAATCTCTACTACGCTGAGGGCGAAGCCCTGAGCGACGACGCCTCATTTCTCGCGGAGGGCGTAATTGATTCCATGGGCGCCATGGAACTCGTCGCATTCGTCGAGTCCGAGTTCAAGATAAAGGTGGAAATGTCAGAAGTGGTCGTTAAGAACTTCGACTCGATTTGCAAGACGGCCAATTTCGTTCGACGAAAACTCGGCATCCCCGAACAAGAGCCTCTCGAGGTTGTCGCACAACTCTCTCGCGAGGAAGTCGCGTCTCTGCCTTCTCAGCAAACCGCCACCGCCAAAGCCAATTGAACCCCGGTTCGGCACATCGCACCGCCATCTCGGCATAAACGTTTATGACTGCTTCCACCTCTCCTTTGGTTTCGGTAATCCTCCCCTGCCGGAATGAATCCGGATACATCGAGGACTGCCTGAAATCCATTTTCGCCCAGGAACCACCCGACGGCGGCTTTGAGATCATTGTCGCCGACGGTGTCTCCAACGATGGCACGCGTGAATATCTGGAACGCCTTTCCGCCACTAATCCACAACTGCGCCTGTTAAATAATCCGGGACGTATCGTATCAACCGGCCTTAACGCCGCCTTGCGCGAGGCCCGCGGCGAAGTGATTGTGCGCATGGACGCCCACACCGTTTACTCTCCTGATTACATCAAGCGATGCCTCGCTGTGCTGCGCGAAACTGGCGCCGACAACGTAGGCGGACCGATGTGCACCACCGCCACCACTTACAAAGAACGAGCCATTCGCGCCGTCTTTCACTCGCCGTTCGCCGTCGGCGGCGCGCGTTCACATAATTCCAACTTCGAAGGTTATGTGGACACCGTCATCTATGGTTGCTGGAGAAAGACGATTTTTGATCGCGTCGGCGGCTTTGATGAAGAACTGGTCCGAAACCAGGACGACGAGCATAATCTGCGCATCTCACGAAATGGCGGAAAGATTTATCAATCGCCCCGCATTCGCAGTCAATACCACGTCCGTGATTCATTCCGAGCCGTCCTGCGTCAATACATGCAATACGGCTACTGGAAAGTATTGGTGATTCGGAACCATCGTCAGCCCGCCTCTCTCCGCCATCTCGTTCCCGCCGCTTTTGTGGGCGGCCTGGGCCTGCTGCTGGTCACCGGCCTGTTTTGGCATCCCGCTCTGCTCGCGGCAATTGCTCTGGCTGGCATCTATTTGCTCGCAGTTCTGTTCGCTTCCCTGATCACTGCCGCCCGCACTGAATGGAAATTGCTTCCAGCTCTGCCTGTGGTTTTTTGTTTTTTTCACTTCGGATACGGCTATGGGTTCTTACGCGGGATTGTGGATTTTGTGCTTTTGCAGAAGGCCCCCGGCACCAAATTCGTCCAATTGACCCGCCAGCGTCGTTCCCGTTCCCCGTCAACAGTTTGATTTTTGCTAACTAACCCACTCCATTTTAGGGCATTCGCCCACTGTCGGCCTGGTTGGTGGTCGATGTAGATTCTGACGGACGCCGTGATGGCACCTTGCAATGGAAAGCACTAAGAAGTCTCTCGAAGTCAGTATGACACAAATGTGCTTTCCAGAATGTTCGGGCCAACTCGAGGCTGTGATTCAGTTTCACAGCTTGGACATCGGTGAATTTGTGGCTGTCCGTCAAATAATATGCTTCCAATCCCCTTTTACAAACCAAGCATAGGCGAAGAAGAAATCCAAGAGGTCGTTGAGACCCTGCGCGGGGGCTGGCTGACCACCGGCCCAAAAGTGAAACAATTCGAATCCGAATTTTCACAATACTTGGGTCATCGTCATTCCGTCGCCGTCAACTCCTGCACGGCAGCGCTTCATCTTGCTCTTGAAGCCATTGGGTTGAAAGCGGGGCAATTTGTTGTCGTGCCGGCGATGACCTTCGCGGCCACCGCCGAGGTCGTCCACTATTTCAAGGCTGTCCCTCTACTGGTGGACTGTCGTGAGTCGGATTTCAATCTCGACGTCGAGGACGCCCGTCGAAAAATAGAATCTGCCCGCGCTCGCGGCCACGAGGTCGTTGCAATCATCCCTGTCCATTACGGCGGCCAAATCGGCGATGTTGCTGGCGTCCGTACGCTCGCTCGCGAGTTCAATCTGAAAGTGATTGAGGATGCGGCTCACTGTTGTCCGGCCTGGTACCGCGAAAATGAACGCGAGCCCTGGCTACCCGTGGGAAGTTCGGCGGAGATTAGCTGCTATTCATTCTATGCGAACAAAACCATAACCACCGGCGAAGGCGGAATGGCTTGCACCCAATCCGATGAGCATGCCGACCGCATGAGGTTCATGTCCTTGCACGGCATCTCGCGCGACGCCTGGAAACGCTACACCGCCAATGGTTCCTGGTACTACGAAATCCTCGCCCCCGGTTTTAAGTACAATCTCACCGATATTGCGGCTGCCATCGGACTGCCTCAGTTGCGCAAAGCGGATAAACTGCACGAGCGCCGCGTCCAACGTGCGAAACTTTATTCCGAATTGCTCGCTGATATTGTTGAATTAATCCTTCCACGCGAGTTGCCGAATCGAATTCATTCCTGGCACCTTTACCCGGTCCGTATCCAAAAAACCCGGCACGGCGTCGATCGTTCAACCGTAATTTCCGAGCTTCGAACCGCGGGTATCAGCACCAGCGTCCACTGGATGCCACTCCACCTGCATCCTTATTACCGCGACCAACTCGGCTACAAGCCCTCCGACTGCCCGCGCGCCACATCGATTTATCCGGAGCTCATCAGCCTGCCACTGTATCCCGACCTCACGCCCGAAGAGATCGAACATATTTGCCTCACTCTGAGGAAAATCGTCACGGGCGCCGGTTCAGTTTCACCCGGAATGGCTCTCCAAAACGTAGGAGAAAATGTATGAGTTGGGAACCAAGCACGGCAAATGAAGAATTGACGAGATTAGCGGTTCTTGAAGCACGCTCGTCATTCGTGACCAGCGCTCGAGACGATGCTATTGAGACCCGCTGGGTTGCTGCCGCCGCGCGCAAAGCAGCAAAGCGCCTCTACGATCTTTTCTTCGCGACGCTTGGATTGATCCTGCTCAGCCCGTTTCTCCTCCTCATCGCGATCGCGATTAAGCTCAGCGACCGCGGTCCCGTCTTTTATCGCCAAAAACGCATCGGCCAATATGGAATCCCCTTCTTTATCTGGAAGTTCCGCACGATGATTCCCAATGCCGAATTATGCGGGCCGTCGCTCACCGGCAATCATGATCCTCGTATCACTCCTCTTGGCCGCTGCCTGCGTCGAACAAAATTGGACGAGTTGCCTCAGCTTTGGAACGTGTTGGGCGGCGAAATGAGCCTGGTCGGGCCGCGTCCGGAGGTCGCTCGCTATGTTGAACACTACACCCCTGAACAGCGCGAGATCCTGCAACAAAAACCCGGCATCACTGATCTCGCTTCGCTACGCTTCCGCAACGAGGAAACTCTGTTCAAAGAATCGGCCACCGAACAATTCTACATCGACCATTGCCTTCCACGAAAACTCAAGCTGAACCAGGAATACGCCCAAAAAGCCAATCTTCTCACCGATACCTGGATCATCCTCCAAACCATCTGCCCGTATTGGGCCGGCGTCCTGGGAGTCTATGCAGTCATTTTGGGAGCGTCTTTTTGGTGTTCGTATGAGTTGCTCGAAAATTTTGGATTGTCCGATTCAGCATGGCGCCAATTCGCCGGACAACTCCCGCTGGTCGTCGGCCTTCAGCTCATCTGCCTGCTCGGCCGGCGCCAATGCCATGGATTACTTTGCTATTTTGGCTTCGCTGAACTTCGGCAAGTGACCATCGGGCTTTTTCAGGCCGGCCTTCTTCTGTTGGGCTTTTCGTTTCTCGCTCCCTATGCGCTCCCTCAAAGGAATCTGATTTTCATCGATCTTTGCTTGTCTCTGCTCCTCTTAAACGGCTTTCGCCTGTTGTTTCGCCTTTGGCGCGAACGCACTGAAGGTGAACAGCCCTCATCTACTGTGCCGACGATGCGGGTTGGAATTATCGGAGCCGGCAGCGTCGGCGTACAACTGGCGCGTTTCTTCAATACCCAAAAAGCTCTCGGCCGCACTGCCGTCGCATTCTTTGACGACGACTTCAGCAAATGGCAGAAACGAATTCACGAAATTCCGGTCGTCGGCATGCCCGAATGTCTGCTGGAAGGCTGGACCGACAAACTTGATGAAGTGGCCATCGCTTTGCCCGGTGCATCTCCGGCGCGCATCGAAGAACTGATGCGACTCTTCGAAAAAACCACGCTCAAAGTTTACACCTTCCAGTGGCCTTTATCTCCCTGGACGCAGTTAGAAAATGGTGATGCCGCCGCCTGAATTTCAATCCGCTAACCAGACGAATTCTTAAATTCACATCTCCATGTTGTTTTCACGGATTACCCTCATTCTTTCCGACATCGCGGCTCTGCTTGCAAGTCTGTGGCTCGGCTATCTCATCCGATTCGATTTTTCGGTTCCACCTGATGTGCAACAGACGTTTCCTCTGATATTTCTTTGGGTCGTTACAGTAAAAGTATTTTGTCTCTGGCGTTTTCGCCGATTTGAAGTCCTGCTCGGCCATTTCAATGTATCCGAATCCTCGAGTCTTTTCTGGGCCCTCCTCGTCCCCAGCCTTTTCATCTTCGGCGTCTCTAACCAATTAGGGTCCGATTACGCTCCGCCCCGCAGCGTCGTTCTCACCGATTTCGGATTTTCGGTCATCGGTCTCACCGCCATTCGCCTTGCCTTTCGTCGCCAAATCCAACATCGGCCGATTAACGGCGTTCGCCCTCATAAACGTGCCCGTCGCGCAGGAATCATCGGTGCGGGTCTCGTCGGCACGGCCCTCGCTCGCGAGTTCGACCATCGCCGGGATCTTGGTTTGCAAGCAGTTGCCTTCTTTGATGATGATCGCCTCAAGTGGGGCAAGCGTAATCACGACGTTCCAATTGTCGGAGCGCCGGAATCACTTTTGAATGGAAAGGGCGATTTGGAACTCGAGGAAGTCATCATCGCCATGCCCAGCGCCTCCGCCGCGCGCATCGCTGAAATCGTCGCTATCCTCCGCAAACTGCAAATCAAATTCAGCACTGTCCCTTCGATTTATGAGCTAACCACCGGCCAGGCTCAGGTCGGTCAGTTAAGACCGGTCGATCTCAAAAATTTGCTTGGCCGCGAACAAGTCCAACTCGGAAGTGAAGAAATTAAACACACTCTTCGCGGCAGCGTCGTCATGGTGACCGGTGCCGGAGGCAGCATCGGCAGCGAACTCTGCCGCCAGATCGCCGCCTATGCCCCGTGCCGTTTGGTGCTCCTCGAACAAAGCGAAGTGCAGTTATTCCAGATCGAACAGGAACTCATTGACGCTGGCTTTGGCGAGCAGATCGTGCCCGTTGTCGCCGACATCCTCGATCGCCCGCGAATCGAATACATTTTCGATCAGTTCAAACCCCAGGTCATCTTCCATGCTGCCGCCCATAAGCACGTGCCCATGATGGAACTTCAGCCGGGCGAAGCGATTAAGAACAACGCCTTCGGCACCATGCAACTGGCGGAAATGGCCCAAAGCTTCAACGTCGAGCGCTTCATCCTGATCTCCAGCGATAAAGCAATCAATCCGACCAACGTCATGGGCGCTACCAAACGTCTCGCCGAAATTTGCGTTCAATCGCTTTACGCCTCCCGCCCCGAAGGCACCCGCTTCATGGCAGTGCGCTTCGGCAATGTTCTCGGCTCTTCCGGCAGTGTCGTCCCGCTCTTCAACAAACAAATAGCCGCGGGCGGACCCGTAAGAGTCACTCATCCCGAGGTGACCCGTTACTTCATGACCATACCTGAAGCCGTGGGACTGGTTCTGCAGAGCGCCGCTCAGGGCCAGGGCGGAGAAATCTTCCTGCTCGACATGGGTAAGCCCGTCAAAATTTTGGACCTGGCCCGCCAACTTATTCAACTTTCGGGACGTGTTCCCGATCGCGATATTCGTATCGAATTTACGGGTCTGCGGCCCGGTGAAAAACTATTCGAGGAACTCTGTTATCAAGGCGAAAATGTTAGCCAGACTTCTCACCCAAAAATTCACCGGCTCATTTGTGAAGCCCTCTCGCTCAACCGTGTCCGGCATATATTGAACGATCTCATCTGGCAGTCTGATCTGCTCGAACCAGACCAGCTCAAACAATTGCTGAAATGGGCAGTCCCCGAATATCAACCGCAACTCTCCAGTGACGTTAAATCTCCTGAAGCATCCAGCGAGAAGCCCAGGGTCAAACCTCAACTCAAAACCTCGCCACTCGAATCGGACGTCCTAACCGTTGGTTTGACCGTGTCATCTGCTGAATTCAGCGGCTGAATAATATCTTGATTGGGTCCGCAGCAAATTAACTAAACACTCGAATCAGACACACATGCTCTATCACAAATTGCAAGCCACTCTTCGCGCAGCTCCGCGAAACTGGCTCGTCACCGGCGTCGCCGGATTCATCGGCTCGAACATCCTCGAAACCCTCCTTCAACTCGACCAACACGTTCTTGGCCTGGACAATTTTTCCACTGGCCACCAGGAGAATCTCGACGAAGTCCGGACAAAAGTTGGACCACGGAAATGGTCTCGCGCTCGTGTCGTTGAAGGCGATATTCGCGACTTGCAGACCTGCCACCGGCTCTGCGCCGACATGGATTACGTCCTGCATCAAGCCGCTTTGGGTTCCGTTCCGCGCTCGTTGGCAGATCCGCTCTGCACCCATGAAACCAACGTCAACGGCTTCCTAAACATGCTCGCCGCCGCTCGCGATGCGAAAGTCAGACGTTTAGTCTATGCCTCAAGCAGTTCCGTCTATGGCGACCATTCGGCGCTGCCGAAAATCGAAGAAAATGTCGGCCAACCTCTTTCGCCTTACGCCGCTACAAAAGCCATCAATGAAGCTTACGCCGGGGTTTTCGCTCGTGCATTTAATTTGAACTCCATCGGCCTGCGTTACTTCAATGTCTTTGGCCCGCGCCAGGACCCTGCGGGCGCCTATGCGGCCGTTATTCCCCGCTGGATTGCAGCCCTGCTTCAACAAGAATCCGTTCACATTTACGGCGATGGCCAGACCAGTCGCGACTTCTGTTACATCGACAATGTTGTCCAGGCTAATCTTCTCGCCGCAACAACCGAAAACTCCGCCGCTCTCAATCAGGTCTTCAATATTGCCATCGGCGAAACCACCACCCTCAATCAACTCTTCCATCTCATCCAGGACATTTTGAGGCAGGCCGATTCCCCTGTTCCGGAGCAACAACCGCTCTACCAGGAATTCCGTCCCGGCGATGTCCGGCACTCCCATGCATCTATTGAGAAGGCGCAACACCTCCTCGGCTATTCGCCGATGCAACGAATTGGCGAGGGATTGAACCTGGCGATGAGTTGGTATCGCCGCAAACTCCTGCCTCAAAACAAACCTCAAGCCGTCCCCTTCGTGGCTTCAGTCGCGCAAGAGCCCTGCCTTTTGCCGGGCTGATTAGCGCCTTTCATTCTCAATTCTGACTTCTGTCTTCGAAATTAAAAATGTAGCACCCTGTGTAGCACTTTGTACCACCCTGAAACTCATGTAACTATTTTGGCGATCCGCACCCATCCGAGCCCATCCATATCCTATCCGAGATGAAAGTTTTTTCCGCAGCATCTCAGCTTCCTTCACCCTGACACATTTCTTGAAAACTCGCTCGCGTCCGCACCGCGGTTGGCTTCTAAATACTGCAATCCTCCTCTAAAGTCCAAAACCTGCCCAAAAAAATGAGACGCCCCCATAGTTTAATTGAGAGGGAAGAGGGTTTGACTTTTTTACCCGTTCGCCTAGAGTCTGGACGATGAAACCATTCCTGTTCCTCACTACCCTTTTTCTGATGCAAACTCTCGCCGTTCGCGCCGATTCCATCCATGACATCGCGGTTAAGGACATCGATGGCAAAGACGCCACTCTCGGCGCTTACAAAGGCAAGGTGCTGCTCATCGTAAACGTCGCTTCCAAGTGCGGTTACACGCCGCAATACCAGGGATTGGAAGCAGTTTACGAAAAGTACAAGGACAAAGGACTGACCGTGCTCGGTTTCCCGTGCAATCAATTCGGCAGCCAGGAACCCGGCACGAACGAGGAGATCAAACAATTCTGCTCATCGAAGTACAATGTCAAATTTCCGATGTTCGATAAAATCGAAGTCAACGGCCCGAACCGCCATCCGTTGTACGTCGCGCTGGCCGGTGAAAAGTCGCCTTACCCCGGTAATATCAAATGGAATTTCAGCAAGTTCCTGATCGGACGCAATGGCCAGATCATCAAACGCTTCGATTCAAAGGCAGCCCCGGAATCGCCGGAAGTGATTGCGGCAATTGAGGCCGCGCTGGCGGCAAAATGAGATTCGGAAGGCGCGTCCGTGAAATGTCCAGCTTGCTTCAATGAACTGACCAAGAGACATGTTGGCAGCCTTGAGGTCGATGTTTGCCAGGGCGGGTGCGGCGGAATTTGGTTCGATGCGTTCGAACTGCAGCGGGTCGATGAGGAGGAGGAACGCGCGGGAGATTTTCTGCTCGAAATCAAGCGCGACGCGAGCGTTGTAGTCGATCCGTCTCGCAAGCGGCTGTGCCCGCGCTGTGAGGGCGTAAAATTGATGCGCCATTTCTTTAGCGCCAAACGTCGCATCGAAGTGGATCAATGCCCGAATTGTAACGGTTATTGGCTGGACGCGGGCGAACTCGCCGCCGTCCGCGCGGAGAAAACGCAGGAGGAAAAACTTGGGCAGGCTGCACGCTCGACGGTTTCATCCGAAACCATTCGATATTTATATCGACTCCAGGCCGGAAGCCGCAGCGCGACCTGAGTTTCTAATCCGCACGTCGCGGGAAGAGTGCGACAGCCCCATGCGGCTTTTCGTTCCGCAGATTTAATCGCGTACCGCTCGGCCCCGAACTTTGAAGCTTGGAAGTTGCCGAGGGCCAAACTAAATCTGTCGGGTGAAGAATCGACCAACCCCGACCGAGAGCGCAAATCCCACTCCCGGTATTTCTGTAGCACTTCGTCGCTATTTGTATCTCACCGCGGCTTTTACTGGCGCTGCCATCATGATCGTCGAGATCCTCGGCGCAAAAATGCTTTCGCCGTACGTCGGTCTCTCCCATTTTGTTTGGACCGCGCAGATCGCGGTAACGTTGGTCGCGCTGGCTTGCGGTTATTATGTGGGCGGTCGCCTGGCTGACCGAACGCAACAACTTTCAAGCCTTTACTGGGCAATCCTTGTTGCCGCCGCTTACCTGGCAGTCACAGTGTTGGCCTGCAAGCCGGTAGCATACTGGTGCCTCGATTTCCGGCTGGCAGTCGGTTCATTGCTGGCGTCGATGATTTTATTTTTCATTCCGCTCGCCCTGCTGGCAATGACCGGCCCTTTTCTGGTCCGAGTAATCACGTCTTCGATAACAGGTGTTGGTGGAAATGTCGGAAGATTGACCTCAATCGGCACGCTCGGCAGCTTCGCCGGAACCTTGCTGATTGGTTACCTGATGATTCCGTTCTTTCCAAATTCGATGACGATGTATTTCACCAGCCTGGCGCTGCTGCTGATTTGCGCTGCCTACTTCGCGATTTTTCGCCGGCCCGCGACAGCGCCGCTCATTGTGATTGCCATCATCGGAGTCTCGGCATGGTTCGCTGCGCGGTACGCGTCGAAAACCGATTATCAGAGTTTCGTCGAAAAATTCTCAGGCAACTCGCATTTCGGACAGATCCAGGTCCTGGATAGAACGGACGGTTCGATCCGCTATTATCTCAATGATTTCCTGGTTCAGAATACTTACGACCCGAAGCGGAAACAAAGCGTATCGCAGTTTACCTATCTTCTCGCGGGCCTGGCGCGGGCTTATGTCACAAATATTGACCATGTTCTTTGTATCGGCCTTGGCGTTGGGATTGTGCCGATGGATTTCGCGACGCACGGGGCGCAGGTTGATGTGGCCGAAATTAATCCCGCGATTGTTCCAGTTGCCGCGGAATTCTTTGGTCTCGAGACGAACAAACTTCACATAACTATTGATGACGCACGGCATTTCCTCAACCGATGCGAAAAGAAATACGACGCAGTAATTCTCGACGCGTTTCTCGGGGACTCTTCACCGTCGCACCTGATGACCCGTGAGGCTTTTTCAAGCATTCGGCGGGTGCTGCGTCCAGGTGGCGCTTTGGTAATCAATTCCTTCGGAAACCTTGAACCCGGCCACGACTTTTTCGTCACGTCGTTGAACAAGACGTTGAAGTCGGCTTTCACGAGCGTTCATTTGCACACGGCCACGAGCGATGGGGGTATGTTCTTCGTCGCGTCCGATCGGTCGCCGCTGACTTTTGTTCGGCGGCCGGATTTGCAGAGCATTCATCCCGCCATCGTGGACGACGCGGAAGCTTCATTCAACCATATCGTCGAAACCGTCCATGACGAAGACGGCCTCATATTAACTGACAACTACAATCCTGCTGAGTTTTACGACGCGAAGAATCGTGAAGAGATTCGTCACAGCCTGGCAATGCACGCAAAGGACTTGTGAGGACTAACGACGCCGGGAGATAGCTGAAGTGAGTGTGCTCTCAACGAGCCGTCTGGCTTTACGCCGAGCGCCGCGCACGAACGACAACCATGATGGGCGCTCGACACTTCCTTCCGCGACCGGGATAGATGCGTTCATCAATCGACGCTTATACAGCGTCAAACCCGTGCCGAGATCAATGGCACGCAATCCGATTTGCGGCGCGTGTTGAGCGAGCTTCAACAAGAGGATGAGACCGGGCGAGTACTTTCCAAGCTGCGGGTCATAAGCCGGAAACCAATAGTGCCACACCGTGCGCGAGCGCATACCCATATGTCCTGCGACCAATCTCTCGCCTGCATAAAGCAAAGAGAGCATCCCAGCAAAACTTTCGGTTTGAGTGGCGTGAATCTGTTCAACCACCGAGCGGCCCCATTTCAAAGCGAACAGATCCCGCCAGCCGGTTTTGCGGTATTGAGCGGATTTCCAACCAAGAACCTTCGTCAACGCCTGCCGCTCTGCGGAATGCGGAACAAACCGGATCGGCCCAACTTCCGATTCAAACCGTCGCATTAGGTTCATGCATTTTTTGATTTGCTCGGAGCCGGCGGCGCGACGCTCAGCCGCGTAAGCCTCGTAACCGTTCGACAAATCAATCATGGCCGAGGGTTCGCAGAGTCTGTGGAACGGCTTGAAAGGTTCTTGAGTTGCGAGCAGGCGATCGAAATCCCATGAAACCAGTCCGCACGCTGTGAGCAGTTCCCTCGGGTCAAAGAAAAAATTTGGGCGACAAATCACTCCCTGATAATCGGACACGATTCCGCCGACGGGGATGCCTCGACCGCCAGCTTTTCGTTGGAAAGGAAAGATTGCGACGATTTCTCCATTTTCCTCTATGACGCAGACCTCGACATCATTTCGAGCCATTGCAACAGCTTGCGTAAATTCCGGTGCGAAACATGGACTTTCGAGGTCCGGATTTGATTCCTGCAAAGCGCGCCAACGCTCGAACAATGCGGAGTCTATCGCTTCGCCAGGAATGACTTTAACCTGGCGATTATCGCTTTGCGCAGCATCAGCCGCGAGAGCGTGTTCGATGGCCAACGATTTCTGCACAAGGTGTTACGGTTATGAAATACGGCGTTTTTTGCCACGTCATAATCGCAGGCGGCGAATCGCCCGACAAGGTAGGCGATTGCCTGTACCCAGCATTTAGAAATCTGATCTGCGAGGTTTAAGGCTTCACCAGTGTGCCGTCGCGGCGTAAACGCATACGTTGTCCGCGCCATTCGATATGGTTGCCCAGGAAGGCGAGCAGCCAAATTGCTGTTTGTAAGAGATCTTTCAGCAAGGGCATCCACGGAACAAACGTGATTGGTGATTCGTGATTCACAATTGGTTTTTGTGACACACGTTGCTGGAGATGAATCGCCGTGGCGCTGCGCAGGACAAAGCAAATCAACCCGAAGCCAATTGAGGCAGGCGAAGGCTTTGCGGCCAGCCATATCAGCGGCCACAAAGTGGGATTGCTCAGGATGCTGAAAAAATAAGGCAACGGCTGGCAGACACGAATTGTTCGCGCCCAGCGCAGTTGATGCTTCCAAACGGCAGCCCAGCCCATCGGCTCGGACCAGCATTCGACGAGGACAGGTGAGATGGAAATTCGATATCCCGCTCCCGCGATGCGATTACCCAGTTGATAATCATCCGCAAGGCAGTTGGCGAGAGCTGCGAATCCGCCGATTTCGGCCAATTGCTTTTTCTGAGTGGCCATCACTGCACCGAGAGCGAAATCGATTGGCTTGAGACTCTGTGCTTGAAGGACCTGGCTCCAAAAATCGGCATTAATCGCGACGGCTTCCCATTGCATGGGCATGGTCGAGGGATTGGCCAGTCGGTAAAAGCAGTTTACGAGGCCACAAGGTGACGAGGGTCGCGTGTCGGAGGTAGAGGGGGAAGATCCATTCCCGATTGGGGATTCATGTAGCGGTGCGACGACGTTTGCCACGAAATCTGAAGCAACCCGGACATCAGCATCGCTGATTATCAAGATCTCGTGTTTAGCTGAGCGTTCCATGTCGGCGAGTTTTGAAACTTTGGCATTAGCGCCACTCAGAGCGCCGCAAACAATGAGTTGGGCGTCCTTGGAAGGAAATTCGATGATGAGTTTGTGGACTACGGCGCAAACGGGATCGTCGGCAGACGCAACGCCAAACAGAATCTGAATTTGCCCGGCATAATTCTGCAAAAACCAGCTCCGCAGAGAATCTTCCGTGGTCCGATCAGAGCCTTTAAGAGGCTTGAGAAGTGTGACAGCGGGCGAGAACGAAGGATCGGCGGCGCGCCGATGCAAAGGAAATCGGATCGCAACAAACCATTGCCATAGCAGCAGACCAAGGCTTAGAAACGCAAGCGCACCCAGGACGGTGTTCAGGACCACTGTTTGTACCTAAACGCAGGATGTCTGATGGGCAAGGCAGAAACCGGAACGCGAATTCCCCTGCTAATTGCCGGCCGAAACGCAAATGCGGCGGAAGTCATAGAGTTGTAACCGATTCGTAACGGAACCGCCACACGCCCGACAGGAGGTGTGATGTAAAGTTGCGCGTTCGCATGCGGGTTTGAGGCAATTTACAGCGGGTTGAAACCGCCTTGCGCCAACTCGGTGTGTTAACACGCTGATGCAGATTGCCAGCAGGTTGAACGAAATTATGCACGAAACATATCTGTCGCCCTTTTTTGCCGGAATAGCGCCGCACGCCATCACCTTCGCGTACAAACACCTGACGCCGGAGGGTTTTTTCACGATTTGTGCACTCCTGGTAGTGTCAGTGTTTAGTTGGACGGTGATCATCAGCAAAGCGCGGCAACTGATTCGAGCAAGCAAGGCGACGAAGAAATTCTACGAAGGCTATCGCTCAACCCGCGATCCGATGCAGATCTATCGCAAAAAGGAAGAGTTCGATGGCGCACCCGCCTATGAGCTGTATATGACTGGCGCCGAGGAAATTGATTATCATCTGAAAAATAATCCGGTGGAAGTGACGCAGGTGAAAAGGTCCAGCGGAGACGTTTCCGGGACGTTCGCGGAAACAGATATTCTCGCCCGGTCCATTTCCATCAAAATCAGCCGGACTTCTTTCGAATCGGTGCAAGTAGCCATGGAACGTGCCGCCTCTGCCGAAGCGATGTCGCTGGAGAAAGGAATGATTATTCTATCAACGGCGGTCGCGGGTGGACCATTCATCGGATTGTTTGGAACGGTTTGGGGTGTCATGGAGACGTTTTCGGGCATTGGCGTTGCGGGCGCGGCGACGTTGAATGCAATGGCTCCCGGCGTAGCGGCGGCGTTGCTGGCGACTGTGGCGGGCCTGTTTGTCGCGATTCCGGCCATGTTCGCCTATAACTACATGGTCACAACAATTCGGGGGATTACCCAGGAGCTGGATGGTTTTTCCGCGGAATACGCGAACGCCCTCGAACATGCATATGTAGATAATCGGTCGATCGTAGACGAATTGCGCGAAACTTTCAGGGGCTCCGGAATGAAAGGGCCCGTGCTTTTGGAACCGTCATTGACAAGCTAACGACTGATGAAGAAATGCTCGCACAGCCATCATCACGCGCTTGCGGAGTTGAACATAACGCCGCTGCTGGATTTAGCGTTTGTGCTGTTGGTCATTTTTATCATCACGACGACACCTATTGTAAATGATCTGGACGTGGCTTTGCCTTCGGCGGCAAAACGTCCGAAAGAGTCAAAATCGAAAGTGCAATACGTGACCGTTGAAACCTCCGGGCAAATGTATTTGAACAATGTTCAGGTGGATTTGCCAGCAATGCAAGAAAAGCTGGTGGCATTGCGCCTGGATGATCCGGAAATCAACGTCGTCATTCGCGGCTCTTCAAAGACGAAGTATCAGAATATTGTCGCCGTGATGGATGTTTTGCAGCAGGCCAACGTCGGAAAAGTGAACCTCGCAACCGAAGCGTTTCCAGACGGAGCCGCAAAAAAGGAATAGTATGATACAGCGAAAGAAAAAAAATTCTTCGAAAACAAGCCTCACAATTTCATTTTTTGTCCATGCCGCGCTGATTGGGGCGCTCGTGTTTTTTGCCGCCAAAGAAGGGTTGCTCGGGAAAAAGCTTAAGCAACTGACGGTGACAATGGTGCCTAAAGAGAAGAAGCCGGAACCGCCAAAAGAAAAACCGCCGGAGCCAAAAGCTGAACCGCCCAAACCGGCGGAGTCGCCGAAGACACCGCAGGCGCCCAGGGTGGAAACCGCCGCCACTCCACCACCTGCCGCGAATGACACACCTGTCGCTGCGCCGCCCCCCGCCGTCGTTTCGGGATTTGAGTTCAATGACGGAGCCAAAGCAGTGCAGACCATTTCTGACCCGAACGGAATCTACAAGGCAATGGTGGAACATGCACTGCGTTCGCATTGGGACCGGGATGAGAGCATGGATGATTCCCAGTACGCGGCAGAGGTCGAAGCTTCCGTTGATTCAAGGGGAAGGTTGACGGATACGAAATGGTTGTCTCTGTCCGGGAACGCTCGTTGGGACGCAGCTGTTAAACGCGCCGTCGCCCAAACCCAGGCGTTGACAAAAGGGCCGCCGAAAGGCTTTCCATCCAAGTTTGTCGTGCGGTTCGATGTGGAAAGCCTCAAGACCGAAGCCATTCAGGTCAGCAGCAATTGAAAAAGGTTTCCAAAGGACATCACGGCTCACTCAACGAGCTGAACATTACGCCACTGCTGGATTTGGCGTTTGTGTTGCTGGTGATTTTCATCATCACGACACCACAATTGTCGAATGATCTGGAAATGAACCTGCCATCGCCGAAGAAGGAAAAGCCGCCGTCACCACCGCCAAAGATCAATAAAATCAATGTGGAAACCAGCGGACGCATTATGCTGAACGATCAGGCGATTGAATTGCCCGCGCTCAAGCAAACGTTGGTGGCATTGAAAACCGGCGATCCAGACACGACGGTAGTTGTCCGGGGTGCAGCGGACGTTGATTACCAGCGCGTGATCAGCGTGCTGGATGCCTTGCAACAGGCGGATATTACGAAGATTGGCTTGGCGACAGAAACGACGCAGTGACCGAGGAGCTTCGGTTGCGGTCCCGATGATGCTGCCGCAACCGCATCAGATAATAGCCCGGTCGAATCCAGTTTCGGCTTGATGGCGAATTCGTCGAATCAGAATCCCGTGTTGATGGAGGCACGACAACTTCTTCGTTGCAAGTTGGAACGAGCTTGCTCATCAGTTTTGCTGCTCCGAATGGACTCATAATTGCCGCCACAAACTCCGACCGCTAAATGGCAGGAGCATGGCGATGAGGTGACAATCCAGCAAAACGTGGCGTAATTCGGGCTCGGTCTAACGCAACGAACCCGTCTGGAAGTTCAGCGCGGAGAGGCGCAGCAGATATTCGTATTTCGTGTCTTCGTATTCGATTTGAGCCGAGATCTCGTTGAGTTGCGCCTGGTTGAGCTCAACGATGGAGCTTGATTGGGCATTGTAACGCGCCTGGGCAAGGTCGAAGGAGCGTTTGGCATTTTCGAGAAGGTGGCTGGTGATGCTGAGCCGATCAAAGGCATTGCGCGCGTTGAGCCAGGCGATGCGAACATCACGAATTGCGTTGTTTTCCGCATCTTGGACACTCTCGTCCGCGGCTTTGGCGCGAATTTCGGCCTCTTTTTGCCGGGCAGAGTAGAGTCCGCCCGCGAAAAGCGGAAGATTCAGGGTCAAACCCGCGGCGGCATAATTATCAGGCAATTGCGGATCGCGAATGGGAATGACCCCGGCGCTGCCAACCGCAGCAATGGTTGGATAGCGCGCGGCACGTTCAGCTTTCGAGAATCGCAGAGAAGCGTCGCGTTCGTTACGGAGCCGGAGAAGATCGGGACGAACTTGAAGGGCCAGTTCCACAAACACCGAAACATTCGTCGAAATATCGGGCGGCAACGGTTCTTCGGCGAGCCGGAAAGTCTTCGGTTCGCGAAGATCCATGAGGGCAGAAAGGGCTGAAAAGGCCGCCTGCAGATCGTTTTGCGCTTTGCTCAGCAAGAGTCTGCTTTCTTCGAGGTTGACACGTGCGAAGCTGACATCGAGTTCGGAACGCAGTTTGTTTGTCGCGAGCGCGTTGACCTGAGCCAGAAAGGATTGACGCGTGGAAATGGTTTGATTCGCAACGCGGGCTACGGCCTGGGCTTGCAGCGCTTGATAGTACGCTGCGTCCACTTCAAGAAGGATTTGCTCGCGGGTAGCTTGCGCATTGTTCTCTTCAGCTTGCGCGCGGAGTTTAGCGCTGCCGGTAAGATTCGCGGTGCGGCCGAAATCAGTAATAAGCTGGGTGATGATCAGGCCTTCGGCATTTCGATCGAAAATGCTCGGATTGTTCAGGCCGCCGATTGCCGCAAGGCGCGTGTTGTCGCGGGCGGTTCCAATTGCGACAACGCTGCCATAGACGTTCGGGAAAAATGCGGAGCGAGCCTCGCGCGTGACCTGATGGGCCGCGAGCGCGCGCAAGTCAGCGACGCTGATGCGAGGGTGATTTTTGAGGGCCGTCTCGTGAGCTTGGGAGAGGCTGAGTAAAGCGGGCTCCTCAGCGCGAAGATCGAGGACGAGCACGAGGACGAGGACGAATCGGAAACATCGAACACCGAACCTCGAACATCGAACTTTGAATGCCGAAAATGATGATGTCATTGCGCCACGGGCATAGGGTTGTTCGCCGGAGGGCTGGATCCACCCTTTGAACGATAAATCAGCAGGTAGGCTGCGGGCACGATGAAGACCGTAAGAACGACGGAGACGGCCAGACCGCCGATAATCGCGCGGGCCAGAGGCGCGTAGGCTTCGCTCCCGGTGCCGAGTTTGGCTGCCATTGGCAATAGGCCAATCAGCGTAGCGAGCGAGGTCATCAAGACCGGTCGAAGACGAACGCGACAGGCAAGAGCCACGGCTTCGCGCACCGATTTACCGTCTTCCCGCAGGCGGCGCGTAAATTCCACGATCAGTATGCTGTTGGAGACCACGATGCCGACCATCATCACGATGCCCATCAGGGACATGACGTTCAACGTTGTGCCGGTGAAAAGCAGTGTGAGCAGAACACCTGTCAGACCTGTGGGAACGGCGAGTAGAATCACGAGCGGGTCCACCCATGATTTGAACTGTGCGACGAGGATTAAATAAACGAGCAGAACGGAAAGGATAAGTCCGAAGCCGAAGCTTTTGAAGGAGGCTTGCATGCCCTGGACTGAACCACGGACCGTTACGCGGACCCCTTCAGGCAGCGTCGTTTGGGAAATTGTCTTGTTCACGGCTTTGAGCACGTTGCCAAGGTCCTCGCCTGAAGTGGCGACATAAACATCCATAACGCGCCGGAGTTGGTAGTGGTCCACTTCGGTTGGAGCATGGATGTGGCGGATGCGGCTGACCGCGTCAAGCCGGGCTGGTTGGGGATGGCTCAACGACCGAACGGGAATCGCGTTGAGGTCGCCCATGTTTTTAACCTGATCTTCGAAATATTGAACCGTCAGGAGATAGTCGTTGCCGCTTTTTGGATCAACCCAATAGCTGGGAGCAATCATTTGGTCCGAAGTCAAAGCAGTAATAACGTTGCCAACAACCTCTTTTGAGCTTAGCCCGAGTTCGCTGGCGCGCTGGCGATCGATATCGAGTTGGAGCGCCGGATAATCCACATCTTGTGGCACCAGGACGTCACTTACGCCCGGAATCGCGCGGATTTTCTGAGCCAGTTCTGAGGCGCTTCGATGGGCCGCTTCGATATCGGAACCGCTGACTTGAATGTCCATTGGCGCGGGCAAGCCGAGGTTCAGGACGGCATCCACCAGGCCACCCGATTGAAGATAGGCACTGACTTCTGGCAGGTCGTGCGCCAGGCGCTGACGAATGCGATTCATATATTCGTAGCTGCCGGTTTTATGACCTTCCTTCAGACTCGCCTGCACGAACGCCGTGTGCTGCGCCGAGTTCGGTGTGTACATCGACGAAAATCCGGGAGTCACGCCGATGTTCGCTACGACCACACCAAGCTCTTGTGTCGCAACCTCCTGGCGAATAATGTCTTCAACCTTCTTGACGTAATCCTGAGTTCTTTCGAGTCGTGTGCCGGTGGGCGCTTTGAGATTGATGACGAACTGGCCGGGATCGGTGCGCGGAAAGTAAGCTACTCCGAGCAGGGGAAAAAGTCCCAGGCTCAACAGGAAGATGCCAATCAGAAGAACGACGGTTCCCATCGGCCGCAAAAGAGCGAATCCCAATGCATGTTCGTAATGATCCAGTAAATTGTGAAATTTCAAATTGAACCATGCGTTAAACCGGCTTCCAAATGATTTGGGAGATGCTGATTCATTTCCGGCGTTTTGATCAGGAGTCCCATGCGCATTATGCCCTTTGATGAACCGGGCGCAAAAGAGTGGCACGACCGTCATCGCGACGAGGTACGATGCAAAGAGTGATAGGACCACTGCAAGGGCCAAAGCGGAAAACAAAAATCGACTGACACCATAGAGGAAGGTGACCGGGAAAAATACAACGACCGTTGTCAATGTTGCCGCGAGCACGGGAAGGGCAACTTCGCGACCGCCCTTTTCCGCAGCGACTTCCGGCGTTTCGCCCAATTCGATATGGCGAAATATGTTTTCGAGCACGACAACGGAATTATCGATTAGCCGCGAAAACGCCAGGGCAAGCCCTCCCAATATCATCGTATTGATGGTTCCTCCGCCAAGCGATAACGCGAAGAAGGTTGCCAGTGCGGACAGCGGAATCGAAAGGAATACTCCGACGGTCGCCCGCATGCTGCCGAGGAATATGAGAATCATCAGCCCCGTCAGTACCAATCCAATCGCACCCTCATGAACAAGGTTTTCGATGGCGTTGCGGACGAAAATCGATTGGTCAAAGACTACTTTTGTCACCAATTCCTTTGGCACATCCAGAAGGTGCGAAACGGCGCTCTTTATCCCATCGACCACGGCAATTGTATTCGCGTCACCTCCCTGGCGAAGCACCGGCAGATACACCGATTTCTGCCCGTCCACGCGAACGATACAATTCTGGATTTGGGACGCGTCCTTCGCGACACCAATGTCAGCGACCAGGACAGAAGATTGCCCAACAGTTTTGAGCGGGATACGGTTGATATCGTCGATCTTCTCGATTTGGCTATTGCAATAAATGTTGTAGTCCAGTGGGCCGATGCGGACGTCGCCGGCCGGAAGAATCAGGTTTGCGTCATTCACCGCGCGGACCACGTCCATCACGCTTAACTGATGAGCTTCGAGCTTGAGCGGGTCCACATAGACCATGATTTGCCTATAGCGACCGCCGAATGGCTGCGGCACGGACGCTCCAGGAACGTTGGCGATTTGATTCCGGACAGCGTATTGGCCGAGATCGCGCAACCCGGTTTCGTTCATTCCTTCGCCTTTCAATGTCACCATGCAAACCGGGAGGCTCGAAGCGTCGAACTTCAATACAACTGGTGGTAATGTTCCCGGCGGGAGGCGGCGCAAGTTGGCCGAGGCAAGATTGGCGATGACGCTGACCGCGTTATCAGCGTTCATCCCAGGTTGAAAATACACCTTGATCAGGCTCACGCCCGGCAGTGACCGCGACTCGATATGGTCGATACCGCTGGCGAGCGTGAAGAATCTCTCGAATCGGCCAGTGATGTCGTTCTCAATCTGTTCCGGCGGCATCCCCGAGAAGAACGTTGCCACCACGACTACCGGAATATTGATCGGTGGAAACAAATCCACCGGCATGCGCATCAGGCTGGTCACCCCAACCACACAGGTGATGAGGCAAATGACGATGATAAGAAATGGGTAGCGAAGCGAAAAACGGGACATGCTGGCCTCGTTAAATACGTTAAATCAGTTAGATGAGGTGCAAACCTCGGTTTGGTTCAGAGCTTTTCACGGACTAGCTTGTGGAGTTTATCGAGTGAAAAATTGGGCGCGCGGCAGAGGCCGATAATCTTGCGCTCCTTGTCGCGTATTCGTTCAGCGACTGCCGGGATTTCTGCCGCCAATTCGCGCGGAATGGAAAGCACGCCATGACCATCGCCCTGAATCAAGTCTCCAGTTCTAACCTTTAGTCCACCAATTTCAACGGGAACTCCGACACTGACAATGTGAACAAAGGAATGCGACACGGTGGCATTTCGCGCGAAGAAGCAAAATCCCGTAGATTCTACAGCGGGAAGGTCCCGTACTGCGCCGTTGGTTACCGCAGCGACACAATCCAGGGCGGCAAGGATATTTGCATGGACTTCACCCAAGAGCGCACCTCGGCCGGGAGACTTGTCTGTGTCCTCGATTACGACAACGCGTGGAGGCGGAACTGACAAAATCGCGTTCCACCAATCGGTCCGCTCCAAATAAGCGTGCCCTTCAACGGGTGGCCCAGAGCAGCGAATTTTCGCCGTGACGGCGTTTCCAACCATGCAAGGCAACCGAGGAAACATGCAATGGATCGTCGAATCGGCGAATCCTTCGTTGCGCAGACGAACTTCGAACGTTTCTATAGCGTTGGAGACTGTGCAAGTATCCAGCCGTCGAAGAGCTTCGTATTGCGCGGGTGTAAGATTTGTCTTCATTCGGCCTCTTTTGCTTGGTCGACCGGTTTGGGTTCGACTTGCTGCCCCGGTTTTACTTGAGTTCGGTTTCCAATCATCACCAGTTCGTTTTCATTTAGGCCGGACAGCACTTCAAGTTTGTGCGGTGTTTCGAGCCCGAGACTCACAATCCGTTCTTCAATTTTATTATTTCCGTTGATGACGAAAACCGTCGCTGATTTCTGGCGCGAGACCGCTTCAACGGGCACCGCCAAAGCCTGGTCGCGATGTTCAACGCGCAGGCTCACAGCGGCGTACATGCCAGGAATCAGTATCAAGTTGTCATTAGGCACATCCACTTCGATGTCCATTGTCCGAGTCGCGGTATCCACCTTGCGAGTCGAGCGCGCGATCGTGCCCGTCAGGGATTTGTTGCAAGCTTCAACTCGGATTTCGACGGGATCACCGATGTTGATTCGGGCAACGTAAGAAACCGAAACTGGAACGTCCAGGCGGAGACGATCATTCTGCGAAAGCCGGACCAGTGGCATCGCCTGGGTGCTTGAAGAAACACCGGCTTGGATGAGAGCGCCAGGGTCGGCGTAGCGCTTGGTGATCACGCCCGGGAACGGAGCAATAATGCGGGAGTATTTGAGCATCGTTCGGAGCTTGGCAATTTCCGCGCGAGATACGTCAACCTCCGCCTTGGCTCCGGCAAGCCCGGAAGCAGCCGTTCGATCTTTCTCAACGGCTGCGTCGAGCTCCTGCTGCGCAATGAGATTGGGCTGGGCTTTGTCTACTGCCGCTAATCGCGCGTAAACCAAATGCGCCTCGTCGTAGGTAGCCTGGGCGCGTGAAATCTCTTGTTCGTTGCGCGCGAGTGCCGCAGTCGCGCGCTGGATGTCGTCGATCAGTTCTGGGACCTCGATGGTTGCGAGCAATTGGCCGGCTTTCACGTGGTCGCCAATGTCTACTGTGATACTTTCAAGATAACCCGCTACTTTTGCATGCAGTTCCACTTCTTGATAGGGGCGAAGTTCTGCGTTACAGACGAGTTCTTCAGCCAAATCTTCGCGCGTGACTCTGGAGACTGCCACTTGCGGCACGGAAATTGGTATCGCGCCGGGTTTGGCGTGACCCGTCGTCGCCCGCCAGACTGGAATCACAATCAACGCCAGCAATAGCACACACGCGACCCGCCAATCCAGGCGCCTAAAGGGCGCCGGCAGGCGAAATTGCTGCCGCCCATCTCTTTCATCGCTGACGCACGCTTTTTTATCCGGATGAACGACAAGGTCTTCAGGTTTCCTCTTCTCCCGCTCCCCGTCTGCGGGGGCGAGGGGTTCCACCGGATTGCCTCGGTTCTCAGTGCTCATGGTGATGTTTTCCGTTATTCTTGTTCGATGGCGCACTGGTAAGCGGCAGTTCCACCCGGAAGACGCTGCCCTGGCCGGGAGTGCTGATTGCCTCGACTTGTCCATGATGCGCGGCGCAAATGGACTTAACGATCGACAATCCGAGGCCCGCGCCACCCAATTCGCGCGAGCGCGCCTCATCGACGCGATAAAACCGCTCGAAAACGCGCGGCAAAGATTCTTTCGGTATTCCCATTCCATTGTCGGTTATCTCAAGAATCGCTTTCCCGTCCCGTGTGCCAACCCTCAAACCAACCGCCCCACCTGGAGCCGTATATTTAATCGCATTATCGAGCAGGTTGACGACGACTTGCTTCATTCTCGCTCGGTCGCCCTCCACCCACACGCCATTCGCGGCAGCGCAGGTAATTTTGATGTTCTTGTCCTCCCCCAGCAGCGACATCTGGTCCGTGGTTGATGCGGCCAATTTTCCTAAATCAAACTTAACCGATTCGGCCTGCGCCTCACCTGCATCCAGCCGCGAAATCGCGAACAACCCTTCAACGATATTCACCAACCGTTCGACTTCCTCCAAAGCGCTTCCCAATCGCTCCCGCATTTCAGGTGCAAGGCCGGGTTCCTGTACGAACGTTTCCAGCTCTCCGCGCAGGACCGTTAGTGGCGTGCGCAACTCGTGGGATGCATCCGCCATAAATCTGCGTGAATGTTGGAACGCTTCCTCAAGCCGCTGTATCATGCGGTTCAACGCCACCGACAGACGTTCCAACTCATCTCCCGTGTTCGCGACGGGCAGGCGCTCGCTCAGATTATGCGATCCGATCCGCTCGGCTTTGGCCGCGATCTGATCCACCGGAGTCAACGCCCGTTTAATCAAAAAATAACCGCCCCCAACCGCGAGCGCGGCGACGATGGGTAATCCAGCCATTAGAAAAATGATCCATTGCCAAAGGTCTTGCTGAACTTCATCCAACAGCGCGCCGGTTTCGACCAGGTAGCGCTCGCCTCCTGGCACTGCGACCGTATGGCTCGTCAGCAGCATCTCCCGCCGATTACCCAGCGGCGCTCGCCGGGCCGACTCGGGGCGCGAAGGCCAGATTGGCGGAGGAAGCATCGCCGGCGAAAAGCTCAGGCTCGCCGGAGTCCCTGAAATATAAATTACTTCCCCATTCTCGCGACACACGCGGACAAATCGATCGTTGAGGCTTGGCGCGTAACGTGCCTCAATTTCGCTGCCCACACCGGATACGACATGCTTCCTGCTTTCTTCCGCCACCAACTGCGCGATTTGCCTTGCGCGCCGCATTTGCGATTCCTTCAGCGCGCCGATGAGGTAACGATCGAGCGCCACATACGCTGCGGCGCCGAGTAATACAAACCCGCCTGCCAGCAAGCTGGCATACCACACGATCAATTGAAATTTCAGCGAGCGCATGTTCACGCCATCACTTCCTCCCCAATCGAATATCCCGCTCCACGCACCGTTCGTATCAATTTCGTCGGGAATGGATCATCCACCTTGCTTCGAAGGTGACGAACATACACATCCACAATGTTCGTTAAGCCCTCGAAACTCTCATCCCAAACATGCTCGATAATCATTGTTCGGGAAAGAACGCGACCGGCATGAGATGCCAGATACTCCAGCAAAGCGTATTCTTTGGACGTCAGTTCGATTCGCTTGCCTGCGCGTCGGACCTGTTGGCCGAGGCGATCGAGTTCCAGATCGCCAACGCGAAGAACGTTGTTTCGCGTTGAAGGCTGCCGTCTCAGAAGCGCTCGAACGCGAACCTTCAACTCAGCGAACGCAAAAGGTTTGGTCAGGTAATCATCGGCGCCGGCTTCGAAATTTTCGACCTTATCCACCGTCGCGTCGCGCGCGGTCAGAACAAGCACCGCCGCGTTCCCGCCTTTGCGTCGAAAACGTTTCAACAACTCGGTCCCGCTCACGCCTGGAAGCATCAAATCGAGAATGATCAAATCGTAATCGACCGTCGAAGCCATCTCCCACCCGCTCGTTCCATCGTAGGCAATGTCCACGGCGAACCGTTCCGCGCGCAGCCCGCGCGCAATGAAATCGGCTACCTTTCGTTCATCTTCTATCAGCAAAAGTCGCATGTCGGCTAAACGATTAGACGCAGCATACACGTCGTTTATTAAATCGCCCTGAATCCAGGATTAAATTCCGTTCAGAAACCTTGAGGCCCATGCATTCCATGCTAATTCCTTACGATGTGAAACTATACCACGTCTTTGTGCTGCTCTCCGGTATCGCTTTTCTTGAGGGATGCGCTTCTTTTCAGAGCGGTCTCGTCCTGGATCCTGTGGGCCCTGCTCCCAATGCAAGTCGCGTTCCAGGCTCGAATGGCGTCCTGATGGTTTTTTCGGCCTTCGATCCACATGGTCATTTTAACGGCAGTCTCTATCGCCGCTATCACACAGATTACAAAATATTCTCTCAGGACGGTGCACTTCTGCAGGTCATCCACAACGACATTGCTGGCGTAATGGACGATCCGAAGCCGGTGGAACTCCAAGCTGGTCGGTATCGCATCGTCGCTCGCGCCAATGGCTACGGTTGGGTCACGGTCCCGGTTCTCATCACGGCGCATTGTGTTACAACCATCCATTTGGAAGGTGGCGCTTCCTGGTCAAAGGATAGAGTTCTGGCGGGCGATTCCGTTCGGCTTCCGGATGGCCGCATTGCAGGCTGGCGAGCCAATCAGTAGGGAGCATCTCAATTTTTAGAGAGCCTTTATTTGGGGAATTTGGTAGTGGTGAAGGGTGAGCACAAGCTGCTGTGAAACGGTTCCTCATCCACATAGCAGTTTC
>Ga0193709_1000031_pt1 | contig 68993 bp, 45 predicted proteins | sample H3c2metaG_FD_160571 | JGI IMG/M metagenome (GOLD analysis project Ga0193709, IMG submission 160571) | Soil microbial communities from a riparian zone of the East river system, Colorado, United States - H3c2 | ecosystem: Environmental > Terrestrial > Soil > Riparian zone | place: USA: East River...
TCGCCGATCGTGATCGGAGTGCCGAGCTGATCAAACCAATTAGCGGCTTGCGCGCCGACGTTCGTGCCGGTCCAGGTCATCGTGCCAGGCCCGAATTTTTGTACGATAATCGAGGAGCCGTTCGCGCTTCTCATGTGGTTATTGACGATCCAATCGCCCGTGCCTGCAAAAATGTGGGAGTGCGCGCCAGCGCCGCCCATACGAAATCGCACATCTGGATTAATGACGCACGGCGTGGTTGAATTGTTGGTGAAAGGGCAGATCTGGCCGTTGAGAACGCCTCCAACAATATCCAGGACAGTCGTAGTGCTGTTACTTCCCAAATTGAACCCCCCGGAGCCGGCATCAATCGTGAATGAGTTCATTCTCATTCCCCCTGAAACTGAAGCCCGAGTGTAAATGGTCACCGGCTGGGTTTGATTCGAGGTCAGGTGGATTCTGAGTCCGTACGTTTGCCCGGAACCGCCTCCATTAGCCTGGGAGCCGCCGTCTTGCGTTGCGATCAAAGCGCCAGTTGTTCGACCGTCAAAAAGCATTTCATCGCCCCAGGTGACGCCATCCTGAAAATCTGGCCTGGGGACACCATTGGCGTCCGCTCCACCAGCACCGATGGGGCCGTTGCGCACCCAATTGGTGCCCTGATTCAAATCTGCAGCGCCTGACCCGGCTAGCTGGGCAGGGTTTTGATTGGTCCACACATAGGACGTCTGGCTCAAGGCTGAAGTCACAGCCAATGAACTGAACAATGCGATGATACTTCTAAGTACTTTGGTTCGTGTTTTCATGGGAGGGGCGGAGCTTTTTTGGGTTGGCTGTGAATTGCTATTAGGTGAGTGGGGTTAAAACTGATTTGAACATCCGCGAGCGGTGAACCGATCGCCTCTTCGGCTGACAATTTTGTTGTGACCATAAACAAAAACCAACCGCAAGTCTGAGCAAACAGATTGCGGTTTCGCGTTGCCATGGTTTAGTTCAGTATCACAACTTAATCCCCAATGTGGAATGGATAAATCGATCATTCGCATGGAGAATTCAACTCGTCGCTATTTCCGGTTGGAATTCTTGAACCCTTTACGGGGCAGGGCAGGGGTTTTGAAAGTGCAGCACCCTTGGATCACCATATCGTACAAGCGGCTAAGCTTGGGATAGCACCCTGTACACCCCGGATGGATTCCAGCCAGTTGCGGCCTATCCGGTCGCTCGCGAACCGTTCGCAGGCTTGGAATGATAAACCGGCAATCCCGCCCCGCATTCGACCGCCTGGCCCAGCAACGCTCGAGCCTCCTCTTGTCTCTGCGATTGCCGATACTCGCTTGGCGAATTGCGCACGACCGATTTGAACACTCGCGAAAAATAGAAGGGGTCATCGTATCCCAATGAAGCGGCAATTTCTTTAATGTGCAGCGAAGTCGATTGCAGAAGACAGCACGCCTGCTTCATTCGCAGCCGAATGAAATAATCAATTGGTGAATAACCGGTTTGTCGCTTGAACAGAACGGCGTAATACGAAGGCGAAACGTTGATGAGCGCGGCCAGGCTGGCGACATGCAATGGTTTCGCCAGATGTTGTTGCATATATTCAATGCTCAACTCCAGGCGACGATTCAGGTCGGGTTTGGTGTGCTCGACATTTTTTGTATGCCAGATTAACAACCCAAGAAGATGTCCAAGAGTTTGCGCCGCGTAAATCAGGCGAGGCCGGCAACACGGCTCCGCGAGCGCCTCCAGAATTTCATGAAAGAGCCCCAGCAATTGCGGATCTTCGCCCATGTTGAGCACCGGTCTCTGATTCGTCGCGCCGAGTTCCCGCGTGAATAAATCCATGTTCGCGCCGGTGGCTTGCACCCAGGTTATCCGCCACGGACACGCTGCATACGTTCCATAGGATTGCCGAGCGCCCGGCAGCAGGATGAGCAAACTGCCCGCCATCATCTCGTGACGTTTCCCTTCGATTTCGCACCACCCCCGGCCTTTGGTGCAGTAAAGAAGCAACGTGGCATTTGAGGCGTTGGTGAAGCCTCGACCGCAATCCTCACCCGAGCCTGCAGCGAGCGCCACGAGCCCTCTGAACAGAGGGTCTTCCTGGCAGGAGGCGACAACCTGTGACCGCGAAACTCCATTTCCATTATGGCTTGCTCCATTGCCGTTAGACGGTGGACGCGCGCCATTTTCAAAGTGCTGTGCCGAGAGTCGATTGGCTGCATCGTTCGCCGACCCGCTGGCAGCGGTCCGGGCGGAGATCAAAGGAATGATTTTCATCAGGCGATGGTGGGCACACCAAAATGTTTTTGCATGACCAGCGCAATGGTCCCCCGCAAGCGGGGTTGCGTTGACGGATCGGTTGGCATAATCAACGTGGCCGCACGAGTTGATTGGCGAGACTTCAACACCTCGCGGATGATTGGTTCCATTCGCGCCCAGGCCTGAGTGAATTCCCCAAAGAGAACCAACACATCCGGCGCCAGCCCCGTCACAAGCATCGCAATGCCCAGGCCCAAATAGTGCGCCATCTGATCGAGCGCCTTGCCCGCTTTCCGATCGCCTTGCTCTGCCAGGCGTAAGATGTCCTCGAACCGAGGCGCGGACGCGGGCAGGTTGCAGTGCGAAGCCGAGTCTGAATAATACCGAATCGCTGCCGTATTCGACGCCCATACTTCCCAACAACCGCGATTCCCGCAGCGGCACAGTGGTCCGTCTTCACGAATCGTCACGTGCCCAAATTCCCCTGCCAAACCGGTCGGTCCTCGGAACAACTGCCCATTCAGGATCATCCCTACGCCGATCCCCTCCGACACCGTCAACGCGATTAGTTGCCGCACATCCTCGCCATGCCGGCCACTCCACAACTCCGCCAGTGCGCACACGTTTGCCGCGTTCTCCAATTCCACCGGCAGTTGGGTCGCACTCTCAAGCGGTGTTTTCAGATCGAGGCCGGTCCATCCCAGGTTCGGCGCAAATACAAGCTTTTGCAACGTCAGATCAACCCTTCCCGGCACGGCCACGCCAATCCCCTCGAAAATAATTTTCGGATGCGCCTTGATCATTTCGGTCAGTTTGCGGCACAGTTCCGCGACGAATCGGCTCGGCTCGCTCCCGGTTGGCATCGACAACTGGGACAGGAATTGCATATCCAATCCAGCCAGGGCAATCGAAGTCTCGACCGGTCGAATGTTGACCCCAATAATTCCCGCGCGCTGTCCATTCAAATGCAGGAAAGTCGGCTTGCGTCCTCTTGGCGCATTCCCAAGTGCCCCCTCCATTACCCATCGCTGCGCAATCAACTGTTCCGCAATCGCCGAAACCGTGCTGCGCTGCAGGCCGGAACGCCGTGACAAATCAGCTCGGGAGACCGGCTGATGCTTGCGAATCAGATTGAGGACGATTCGGCGATTGATGTCGCGTGCCGTTCCGCTGGTGGCTACTTGAAAGTTTGAGAGATCAATCTTTCGCACAGGTTAAGCGGTTGGTGATGGGGTTTGTTCGTGACTCAAACTATATCTGAGGGCCTTCTACCTTGTCAATCGGTTTTCTGCCCTTTCGAGCCAATCAGTGCGGCCCATCTCATCACAATCGGGCCGGAAACACCAAACTTCTGGCGATTCGCAAGATGCATTCTCCATGTTGTAAAAAGGATTCTCCATTCCATCGCCCTCGCGCATTCTGCTACTTTTGTATTTGTTGGCCCGGACAACAATATGAACTTTTCTCGAGTGGTTTCAAAGCGACCCTTCCATCGGTCGGGATTCACTCTCATCGAATTGCTCGTTGTCATTGCCATTATTGCAATTCTCGCGGCCCTTCTCTTGCCGGCGCTCGCTCACGCAAAATTTCGAGCCCATGTCATTAACTGCACTTCCAATTACCGGCAGTGGGGATTGGCGGCCAATTTTTATGCGAATGACGACCGGCGTGGCAAATATCCACGCTTCGACAATGCGTCGATAAACAACACCTGGGATTTGGATTCCGGTATGATCACCAACCTGGGTCCGTATGGAATGACTGTTCCCATGTGGTACTGCCCGGTCCGCCCAGCGCAATTTGAAGCCGATGCGGCCTGGTGCAAATCTCCAGCCGGTGGAAATCGACCCGGATTGATCACGCTCAACGACCTGGTTGCCGCCGTTTCGCGTGCTGGTTATGGCTTTGCTGTTTGTTATCACGCGTGGTGGGTCCCGCGCGTCGGCAGCACCGGCTTGTATCCCGTCACTGTTCCCAATACGAATGGATGGCCTACCGCTTTGACCGATAAGGAAGTGAATCTTCAACCGATTCTTACTGACCGTTCCGCTAACCTGAATAATCCCGATCCCAAACAGGCTGGCGAGGGGCATCCCTGGAGTGCCCGGCTCAAATCAACAAACCTGTTGTTTGGTGATGGCCACGTCGAAAGTCACAAAGCCGCTCTTGTCCAAATGCGTTATCTGGGCAACTACGGCTGGGATAATTTCTACTAATCGCAGTTAGCCCCAGTCGCGTTGTGACCGGTTATCGCCGCGACCACTCGTCTTGCTTTCACGATTATCATTGTCGCCTTCCGACAAAGGTGTTTGGCAAAGTGAAGCCTGAGCTATGAAATGTGCCCGAGAGTCGCTACTTCTGGGAGAGTACACGCGTCCTCGGCTGTCTCGATCTCGTTGCGCCCAATTGCACCCAATTGCACTCAATTGCACTAAAAATATTTCTAACGCGAGGTGTCGGCGATTGGGTCTGCTTTTGCTCGCTGTGTCCGCTCATTTCCTGGCAGGTCTTTCTGTCTTTGCTCTGGGCCAACCCCAATATGTCGAAAACCGTCCCCGCCCAGGCAGTTTTCTCATCGCTGATGATTCTAACGTCGCAACGATCTTCGTGGATACGAACGATTTCCCAGGAGTTATTCGCGCCGCTGGCGATTTGCAATCCGACATCGCTCGCGTCACGAGTCACAAACCGCTTATCACCCACGAGCGAAGTTCCCTCGGAACCAACGCAATTATCGTTGGCACCATCGGAAAAAACTCAATCATCGATGATCTCATTCGCGTCAACAAAATTGACGCCAGCCAAATCTCGGGCCTCTGGGAATCCTTTCTCATTCAGGTCGTCCCCAAACCTTTACCTGGGATCCAGAACGCATTGATCATTGCCGGCAGCGACAAACGCGGAACCATCTACGGCATCTATGATCTATCCGAACAGATTGGCGTCTCACCATGGTACTGGTGGGCCGACGTGCCGGTCGCTCATAAGTCGTCTCTCTATGTGAGAGCCGGCCAATTTGTGCAGGGACCGCCCGCAGTCAAATATCGCGGTATCTTTTTGAACGATGAAGCGCCATGCCTCACCGGCTGGGTGACCGAGAAATACGGAAACTATAATCATCGCTTTTACACCAACGTCTTCGAACTCCTCCTCCGCCTCAAAGCCAACTATCTCTGGCCGGCTATGTGGAACAACTGTTTCAACGAAGACGATCCGCTTAACCCAAAACTTGCCGATGAGTACGGCATCGTAATGGGCACTTCTCATGTCGAACCCATGCTCCGCGCCGACAAAGAATGGAATCGAAAAGGCTATAGCGCCTCCCAATGGAACTACGACAAAAGCCCCGACATTCTGCGAGCCTTTTGGGAGGAAGGCATCGGGCGCAACAAGGATTTCGAGAGCATTATCACCATCGCGATGCGCGGTAAAATCGATACTCCGATGTCTGAAACCGCGAATATCGCGTTGCTCGAAAGAATTGTTGCCGACCAGCGCCAAATCATTGCGAAGAAAATGAATCCCGATGTCACCAAAGTCCCTCAACTCTGGGCGCTCTACAAAGAAGTGCAGGAGTACTATGAAAAGGGAATGCGTGTTCCCGACGACGTCACCTTGCTCTGGTGCGACGATAACTGGGGCAATATCCGGCGACTTCCCACTCCGGAAGAACGCAAACGCAGCGGCGGCGCCGGCATTTATTACCATTTCGACTACGTCGGGGGCCCGCGCAATTACAAATGGCTCAACACTGTTCCTATCGTCAAAGTTTGGGAGCAGATGAATCTCGCGTATCATTACGGCGCGGACCGAATCTGGATCGTCAATGTCGGCGACCTCAAGCCTCTCGAATTCCCGATGGAATTCTTTCTGCGATTCGCTTGGAGTCCTGAACGGTGGCCGAAGGAAAGAATTTCCGAATACACTCGCCAGTGGGCAGAGCGCGAATTTGGTCCCGCTCACGCCGAAGAAATCGCTGACTTGATCGCCAAATACACAAAGTATAACGGTCGCAGGAAACCAGAGCTCCTCGAACCTGAAACATTCAGCCTCGTTAATTATCAAGAGGCCGACACTGTTTTAGCGGATTGGAAATCAATCACTGCGAGGGCGGAGCAAATCTCTGCGATTCTGCCCGAAGATTACCGTCCTGCGTTCTACGAATTGGTTCTTCATCCCATTAAGGCCTGCGAAATCGTCAACGAACTCTACATTACCACTGGAAAAAACCATAAATATGCAGAGCAGGGCAGGGCGAGCGCGAACGATCTCGCGGCACAAGCTCGCGCTCTCTTCAAAGCCGATCAAGATCAATCCGATTTTTACAATCACACTCTCCTGAATGGCAAATGGAACCACCTGATGGACCAGACCCACATCGGCTATACGTACTGGCAACAGCCCCCGAAAAATGCGATGCCTAAAGTCACAGATGTCCAAGTTCCCGAAGCCGCCGATATGGGAATTGCCATCGAAGGCTCGCGCTCAACCTGGCCGGGCTCAACGAATGAGCCGGTGCTTCCCACCTTCGATTCGTTCAACCGGCCGCACCGCTCTATCGATGTTTTCAACAAAGGCCGCACTCCGTTTGATTTTACCGTTGAGATGACCGCCCCGTGGCTCACGGTGACGCCCGCAAAAGGAACTGTCGAGAAAACTTCCCAGGTCTCTGTCTCTGTCGACTGGTCAAAAGCCCCGCACGGTCTTACCAATGCCCTCATAAAAATCGCGCGTGCCGGTGCTGGCTCAATATCCATTCGCGTAAATCTGTTTAATCCTGAATCACCGACTCGCGACTCAGGCCAAGGTTTGGTTGAAACCGATGGCTGCGTCTCCATTGAAGCCGGCCACTACACAAAGAAACACGACGCGGCTCAAGCTCGTTGGGAAAAGATCGATGACCTCGGCCTGACGGACTCTTCCATGTCCATCTTTCCGGTAACGGCCGAAAGCGCCACGCCTCCCCAAAATTCACCCTGCCTCGAATATAAGATGTACTTGTTCAACCCAGGTTCGCTCGAAGTGGACGCAATTATTTCTCCAAGCTTGAATATTGCGCCCAATCGCGGTCTTCGTTTTGCCATTTCATTTGATGATCAAGCCCCGGAAATCCTGACCGCAGTTCCCAAAGGCTTCTTCGTCGATAATGGCAACACCAATTGGGAGGCCTCAGTCCGCGACAACTGTCGCCACATTAAATCCACCCAGACTCTCGAGAATCCCGGTTATCACACTTTAAAAGTCTGGATGGTCGATCCCGGCGTTGTTCTCCAAAAGCTCGTCGTCAATACCGATGGCGTGAAGCCCAGTTACCTCGGCCCGCCGGAAAGCTTTCGCAATGGATTCTAAGATCGCGCCGCTCCGGACTGCGAGCGGTGAGTAGAAATTTCTCTAATTCCCTGCTTTCATTACCAATAGCCAATCACCCGGCTCCGGAGTTGGAAACTGGCATGATCTTCCACTGACAACTGCGACCGCTGCACTGGTTTGTCCTGTGCGCGGGTTAAACCAGTTCACCGACGGTGATGACGGCAAAGCCTCCAACACAATTTCAAGCGTTCGTTCCTGAGGCACGTAGACCACAGATAAATCCTTTGCTTCCGTTCCGGCTGCGGCAATGAATCGTTCCCCTGACACAGTCCCGGGCTGAGCCGCGACAAACCCTGGCTGCGGCCGTAAGCGCCAAAACTCCACTGAGCCCACAAATTTCGACAGATCCGCCAGTTCCTTCGCCGCAGGCATGAATAACGCTCGATGCCACAATGGAAGTGCATTCTTACGCTTCGGCGGTTGGTCTAACGTCGTGTCCCACTCCGCAACCCCTTGCGCGCCGTAACTAATTCCTGCCGGCGGTAATAACAATAGCTGCGAATACGCAGCTCGTCGTGTGTCGCCCGAGCTAAAGCGCTTCTTGGAATCGCGGGCCAACCCGTTTTCAAATGGCGCAATCGGAATCAACGGGCGAGGCGGTTCCTTTTTCCATTCGTTCGCAAATGGCCCGGCAATCGCCACCTTCATTGCCTCATCAGTCAAATCCGTCAGCGGTTCATAGGCAAACGCATCCACCCAGCTTTGGTCGCGAAATTCGTCCAGAATTGGCTGCCTTCGACCGGCTGATACAATGACTGGCGCGCGATGAGCGGTGCTGAATATTGCCGCCCCGGGTTTCTTCCATCGAGCGATTTTGCCGCTTTGAGTGTCGTTTTCGGCAGCGATAACCCACGCGACGGGATCTGCTCCCCATCTCGCCTCTATATAACGCAGCAGCAAGGCTATTTGGTCATCGGGAAGCTCCGCCGCTTCTCCTTCCAGTTGCGAGAATGGAACGATTGCGCTGAGAATTCCCGCACGGCTCAATATTTCCAATTTCGCATCCAGCGGTTTGAAAAAATTCGGATTGATGGAAATTCGTTCTGTCCCGCTGAAAGCGGTTAGCCCATGCGCATCTGCTCCCGGCGCGGCTGCCCATTGCGCCACCGTGAACTGTTGTGACGAACGGACGCTCGCGTACAGCTTCCAATCTTTGATTGTAGAGACGCGCGCCCCATTCCACACCGTATCCGCAAGCCAGAAGAAAGGTGTGCCGTCTGCGTGCTCGAAATGCCGATAATCGCCTGCAACATGAATCGGCCCGTGACGGGCAAAACGTGATGTTGCAATGGCCGCGGTGCACACAAACTGACCCTTTTGATTATTCAGCCCTTGGTTTGCCTTATCCGAACATGTGCTTTTGAAAGACCAGCGGCCAGGTAAATTAGGCGAGAACCGGACCGCCCATGTTTTTTCTCCGTCCCAGAAGCCATAAACCTGGTTGGTTTCGCCCAGAGGCGACGTAAAGACCACCGTGAGCGTCACATCCTGCAGGGCGTTCGAATACGTAAGACTGCTCTGGAACGAATGTTCGAAGCGCCCCCATTTCGACACAACTGGCAAGTTCTCAGACGCTATGGCCGGAACAACTAAAAGCGTGTACGTCAAAAGCAACCACCGGTAACACCCTCCGTTGGGACTTGCCCGGCCAGTGCGATGCATCATAGAAATTTCCTATCGGTTCACACCAAATATCAGACAATAAACAAATCTCGGTGTCAAACCTGCCTTGCCATACATTTGTGATCCAACATTGCGCCATTCTTCCATGGGGTGATTACCCCATTACACCATAGACCCATCTGATCGAGACTAAATTCTCAGAATGGTTCGGCCAGAACAATTTTTGCTCCTTGGCGTCATGCAAGGCCGGACCACCTGCCCCGCCCCAGACGTATAGTTTTATCGCGACATGAAAAAAACCACCGTTTCCCTGCAAACCTCGGATCCTTCTTCGACCACAGCCAAATCGCCGGATTCATCGAGGCGAAAAGGGAACCTGGAGACGCCATCCCGCCGAAACATTCGTGCCTCGAGCGATCCAAAAAACGACGCGCGGAAGAATGGCCATCAAGCCGACGCACTTGACGTTCAGCAAGTCCTCGCTGGCCTTGAGGCTCTCAAGAAGGGTAACTTCACTGCCCGGTTGCCGGTGGCATGGACGGGCATCGCTGGCAAAGTAGCCGATAGCTTCAATGGCGTCGCCGAGCTGATGTCCAATTCAACCGAAGAGTTGAGTCGCATCAGCCGTGTCGTCGGTAAGGAAGGGCGAATCCAGGAGCGGCTTTCGGTGGGTCACGTCACCGGTGATTGGTCGGAGCGCGTTAATTCCGTCAACACTCTGCTCGATTGTCTGGCTCATCCCATCCGCGAAACCGCCCGCGTTATCGGCGCGGTTGCCAAAGGCGATCTTTCCCAAAGCATGGCCATGGAAATTGAAGGTCGCAAACTGGAAGGCGATTTTCTCCGCACTGCGAAAACGGTCAACACGATGGTAAACCAGCTCGGCGCTTTTGCTTCCGAAGTGAACCGCGTCGCTCGCGAAGTCGGGACTGAGGGCAAACTAGGCGGACAGGCCAAGGTCAAAGGCGTCGCCGGCACATGGAAAGACCTGACCGACAACGTCAATTTAATGGCGTCCAATCTTACGTCGCAAGTGCGTAACATCGCGACCGTCACGACGGCTGTGGCTAATGGTGACTTAACCAAGAAAATTACGGTGGACGTCCGTGGCGAGTTCCTCGAACTCAAAGACACCATCAACACCATGGTGGATCAGCTCCGTTCATTCGCCTCGGAAGTGACTCGCGTGGCTCGCGAAGTCGGAACGGAAGGGAAATTGGGCGGTCAGGCCAAGGTCGAAGGTGTTTCGGGCACATGGAAAGACTTGACTGATAACGTCAATTTCATGGCCGGTAATCTTACTTCGCAAGTCCGTAATATCGCTGCGGTAACGACTGCTGTGGCCAATGGTGATTTAACCAAGAAGATTACAGTGGACGTTCGAGGCGAAATCCTCGAACTGAAGAACACCATCAACACCATGGTGGATCAACTCTCCTCATTTGCGGCTGAAGTGACTCGTGTCGCTCGCGAAGTCGGCACGGAAGGCAAACTCGGCGGCCAGGCCGAGGTCAAAGGTGTTGCAGGCACATGGAAAGACCTGACGGACAACGTCAATTTCATGGCCGGTAATCTTACTTCCCAGGTGCGTAATATCGCCGAAGTCACCACCGCCGTCGCTAATGGCGACCTATCCAAGAAAATTACCGTCGACGTCAAGGGCGAAATCCTGCAGCTCAAAGACACGATTAACACGATGGTGGATCAACTTCGGTCGTTCGCCGCTGAAGTCACCCGTGTCGCGCGCGAAGTCGGCACCGAGGGCAAGCTCGGTGGCCAGGCGCAGGTCCGCGGTGTCGCTGGCACCTGGAAAGACCTGACCGACTCGGTGAATTCAATGGCGTCGAATCTTACGGCCCAGGTACGTAACATTGCCGAGGTGACCACCGCTGTCGCTAATGGTGACATGACCAAGAAGATCACGGTCGATGTCAAAGGTGAAATCCTGCAGCTCAAAGACACCATCAACACGATGGTGGATCAGCTCTCCTCATTCGCAGCCGAAGTGACGCGCGTCGCTCGCGAAGTCGGCACCGAGGGAAAACTCGGCGGCCAGGCCGAAGTCAAAGGCGTCTCCGGCACCTGGAAGGACTTAACTGACAATGTCAATTTCATGGCGGGTAATCTCACCTCACAGGTCCGTAACATCGCCGAAGTTACCACGGCAGTCGCCAACGGCGATCTCTCCAAGAAAATCACAGTCGATGTCAAAGGCGAAATCCTCCAACTCAAAGACACGATCAATACAATGGTGGATCAGCTTCGCTCGTTTGCAGCCGAGGTGACGCGTGTCGCCCGCGAAGTCGGCACCGAAGGAAAACTCGGTGGACAAGCCCAGGTCCGTGGCGTGGCTGGTACGTGGAAAGATTTGACCGACTCGGTCAATTCCATGGCTGGCAACCTCACTGCCCAGGTGCGTAACATCGCTGAAGTCACGACCGCGGTGGCCAATGGTGACCTCTCCAAGAAAATTACCGTGGACGTCAAAGGTGAAATCCTGCAGCTCAAAGACACCATTAATACGATGGTGGACCAGCTTTCCTCGTTCGCGGATGAAGTGACGCGTGTCGCGCGCGAAGTCGGCACGGAAGGCAAACTCGGCGGCCAGGCCGAAGTCAAAGGCGTCGCGGGCACCTGGAAAGACCTCACCGATTCGGTCAACTCCATGGCCTCAAATCTTACGGCCCAGGTCCGCAATATTGCCGCAGTGACTACCGCTGTCGCTAATGGCGATCTTTCGAAGAAAATTACGGTGGACGTTAAAGGCGAAATCTTACAACTCAAAGACACCGTCAACACGATGGTGGATCAGCTTTCATCCTTCGCAGACGAAGTGACGCGTGTCGCGCGCGAAGTCGGCACGGAAGGAAAGCTCGGTGGTCAGGCCGAAGTCAAGGGTGTCGCAGGCACCTGGAAAGACCTCACCGATTCGGTGAACTCGATGGCCTCAAACCTCACCGGCCAGGTCCGTAACATTGCTGCCGTGACGACCGCTGTCGCCAATGGGGATCTCTCTAAGAAAATTACCGTCGATGTCAAAGGTGAAATCCTCGAACTCAAAGACACCATTAACACCATGGTCGATCAACTTCGTTCGTTCGCTTCGGAAGTGACCCGCGTCGCCCGCGAAGTCGGCAGCGAAGGAAAACTTGGTGGGCAAGCCGACGTTCGTGGTCTTGCAGGTGTGTGGAAAGATCTGACTGACAACGTCAATTTCATGGCTTCCAACCTGACCACACAGGTTCGCAATATCGCTGCGGTGACGACCGCTGTGGCCAACGGCGATCTCTCCAAAAAAATCACGGTCGACGTCAAAGGCGAAATTCTCCAGCTCAAAGACACCGTCAACACGATGGTGGATCAACTTTCCTCTTTCGCTGACGAAGTCACACGCGTCGCCCGTGAAGTCGGCACCGAAGGAAAACTCGGCGGCCAGGCGCAAGTCAAAGGTGTCTCCGGCACCTGGAAAGACCTTACCGACAACGTCAATTTCATGGCTTCCAACCTTACCAACCAGGTGCGCGGTATTGCAAAAGTCGTCACGGCTGTCGCGAATGGTGATCTCAAACGCAAATTGCTGGTCGAGGCCAAAGGTGAAATTGCCGAACTGGCCGACACGATCAACAGCATGATTGAAACTCTGGCGACGTTTGCCGACCAGGTCACGACTGTAGCTCGCGAAGTCGGTGTCGAAGGCAAACTCGGTGGCCAGGCCAGTGTCCCTGGTGCTGCGGGCACGTGGAAAGACCTGACCGACAACGTCAATCAGCTAGCCGCCAATCTCACAACCCAGGTGCGCGCCATCGCCGACGTTGCGACTGCCGTCACCAAAGGCGACCTCACTCGGTTCATTCAAGTCGATGCCAGTGGTGAAGTCGCGGCCCTCAAAGACAACATCAATGAGATGATCCGTAATCTCAAAGATACGACCATCAAAAACAACGAGCAGGACTGGCTCAAAACGAATCTCGCGAAATTCACGCGCATGCTCCAGGGCCAGAAAGACATGCTCACAGTCGGCAAACTCATACTGTCTGAACTTGCCCCGGTCGTGTCCGCCCAGCACGGCGTCTTCTATGTCATGGAAACGCCCAAGGACGAAGCCGCAGAAGAGCCGGAGCACAACGAGCCATATCTCAAACTGCTGGCCAGTTACGCTTTCAGAAATCGTAAAAATGTTGGCAACCGATTCTCGCTCGGCGAAGGTCTCGTCGGCCAGGCTGCGCTCGAAAAGGAACGCATTCTTGTCACGAACGCTCCGCCTGACTACGTCCAAATCACCTCCGGCCTCGGCCAGGCGCCACCGACGAACATCATCGTCCTGCCGGTTTTGTTCGAAGGCCAGGTCAAGGCCGTGATGGAACTGTCCTCGTTCGAAAAATTCAGCGCCATTCACCAGGCATTCCTCGACCAGCTTGTCGAATCCATCGGCATCGTGCTGAACACCATTGAAGCCAATACGCGGACTGAAGACTTGCTCAAGCAATCCCAATCCCTGGCCAAGGAACTTCAAAGCCGCCAGGAAGAATTGCAGAACACCAATCTCGAACTTCAAGAAAAGGCCAAGCTCCTCGCCGAGCAGAATGCCGAGGTCGAACGCAAGAACAGCGAAGTCGAACAAGCGCGCCAGGCTCTCGAAGAAAAAGCGGAACAATTGGCGATCACCTCCAAGTACAAATCCGAATTCATGGCGAATATGTCGCACGAATTGCGCACCCCGCTCAACAGCTTGCTCATTCTCGCCGATCAACTCGCACACAACGACGAGGGCAATCTCCTACCCAAGCAAGTCGAATTCGCTCGCACCATTCACGGCTCTGGCAACGACCTGCTCAGCCTCATCAATGACATCCTCGATCTCTCCAAGATCGAATCAGGCACTGTCACCGTCGATATTGCTGCCCTTCGCTTCCACGATCTCCACGACTACGTCGAACGCACATTCCGCCACGTCGCCGAGAACAAAGACCTCGATTTCCGCATCGAAATGGACCCGGAACTTCCCCCCAACATCTTCACAGATTCGCAGCGCCTTGAACAGGTCATTCGCAATCTCCTTTCGAACGCGTTCAAGTTCACCGAGAAAGGCAGCGTCGTCCTTAGCATGGCGCCAGTCACCGAAGGTTGGAGTCCCGATCACGAAGTCCTTAATCACGCTCGCTCCGTCGTGGCCCTTTCCGTCACCGACACCGGCATCGGCATCGTTCCCGAGAAACAGCAGATTATTTTCGAGCCGTTCCAGCAAGCCGATGGCAGCACCAGCCGCAAGTATGGCGGCACGGGCCTTGGGCTCGCCATCAGCCGCGAAATTGCCCGCCTCCTTGGCGGCGAAATCCGGCTCGCCAGCGCTCTCGGCCAGGGCAGCACGTTCACATTGTTCCTGCCCCAAACGCACGTCCCGCTGCGCACATTTCGCAAGGAACTCATTCCGTCCTCGCTGCCTGCGCTCACCCAATCGGCCGAAATGGCCCTCGTTGAGACCCCCGCTCAAGACGCCGCTGTTCCCGCCGAGACCACCATCGAGGATGATCGCGGCCAAATTCAGCCAGGAGACAACGTCCTCCTGATTGTCGAGGATGATCCGAACTATGGCCGTATCCTTCTCGAAATGGCTCACGAAAAAGGTTTCAAAGGCGTCGTCGCTCAGCGCGGCGCCGAAGCCCTCGCGCTCGTTCGCGAGCTTCGCCCCGCCGCCGTCACTCTGGATGTGCATCTTCCAGACCTTGACGGTTGGCGTGTTCTCGACGGTCTGAAGATAGACCTCGCCACTCGCCACATCCCGGTTCACATTATTACCGTCGACGAAGATTCCGAGCCGGCTCGTACCGGTGCTGCTGCCGGCTTCATCACGAAGTCCCAGACTAAAGAGTCTCTGGAGATGGTTTTCGATCAAATCAAGGATTTCGTCGAGCGCCCCGTCAAAAATCTATTGCTCGTTGAGGATGACGAAATCCAGACCCTGCACATCCGTGAACTCATTGGCAACGGCGATGTCAAAACCACCGTTGTCTCCACCGGCAAAGAAGCCCTCGCCGCTATCGAGTCCGACAAATACGATTGTATGGTTCTCGACCTCGGTTTGCCCGACATGCCCGGCACCGAACTCCTCGAAAAAATCAAGAGTTCGCCTGCCTCACGTTCCCTGCCAATCATTGTCTATACAGCGCGCGAATTGCTCGACGACGAATCTGCCCGCTTGAAGCGCCTCGCCGAAGCCATTCTCATCAAAGACGTGCGCTCGCCCGAACGCCTTCTCGACGAGACGTCTCTGCTGCTGCATCGTAACGTCTCCAAACTGCCTGAGAAACAGCGAAAAATGCTCGAAACTCTCCATCGAGGCGCGCTCGAAGGCAAAAAGGCGTTGATTGTCGATGATGACATCCGAAACATCTTCGCCATGACCAGTGTTCTCGAACGGTTTAAAATGAACGTCGTCTCCGCCGAAAATGGCAAAGACGGAATCCAAATGCTCCTCGATCGGCGTGACGTCGAGGTTGTCCTCATGGACATCATGCTCCCCGTCATGGACGGCTACACGACCATCCGCGCCATCCGCGAGATTGCCGAATTCAAGGACTTGCCTATCATTGCTGTTACCGCTAAAGCCATGAAAGGTGACCGCGAGAAATGCCTTGCTGCCGGCGCTTCGGATTATCTCTGCAAGCCGGTCGAGGCTGAACAACTGCGTTCGATCCTGAGACTATGGCTACACCGTTAGATTCGTCTTCAAATTCAGGATTGCTCATGAACCAGCGACACTTGGCTGATCCAGAATCGAGGTTGGATTGGGCGCCTTCTGGCCCGCGCCAAAACGGAACTGCTAAAACACCCCTTTCGGCCTCGATTCCCAAGGCGAACATTCTCCTGGTCGATGACCGCGCGGACAAGTTGCTCGCCATCGAGGCCATTCTATCGAACCTTGACCAGAACCTTGTAAAAGCCCGCTCTGGCAAGGAAGCGCTTCGCCATCTCCTCCAGACAGACTTCGCCGTAATTCTGCTGGACGTCTCCATGCCCATCATGGATGGTTTCGAAACCGCTGCCTTGATTCGGAAGCGCCCAAGTTCTGAACACACGCCCATCATCTTCGTCACTTCGATTAATAGTTCCGAAAACCATATTGCCAAAGGGTATTCGCTGGGCGCTGTGGATTACATGCTGACGCCGATCATGCCCGATGTGTTGCGCAGCAAGGTCGCGGTTTTCGTTGAGCTTCATAGAAAATCCGAACTGATCAAACTCCAGGGCGAGGAATTGCGCCGCATTGAGGAATATAAACATCAACGCGAATTGGCGGATGTCGAAGATCGCCTCGAAACCGAAACCCGCCGCAACCGTTTCTTCACTCTCTCAATTGACCTGCTCGCCATTGCCAGTTTCGAGGATTATTTCATTCAACTGAATCCCGTTTGGGAAAATGTGCTCGGCTTTACGGCCGATGAACTTCGGTCCAAATCATTGCTTGAATTTGTTCATCCCGAGGATCGGACTGCCACCGCCGAACAACTTATCCAATTGAAAATGGGTTCGGCTCCCGCTTACTTCGAGAATCGGTACCGCTGCAAGGACGGGTCTTTCCGCTGGCTTGGTTGGACCGCCGCCCCGTTCGCTTCCGAGCAATTGGTTTATATCTTTGCCCGCGATGTCACCGCCCGCAAAGCAGCCGAAAGTGAAATAAAAAATCTCAATCTCGAGTTGGAACGCCGCATCCGCGACTTGACCGAGATGAACAAGGAACTCGAAGCTTTCGGCTATTCCATTTCCCACGATCTTCGCGCCCCGCTGCGCTCCATCCGCAGTTTCGCCCAATTTATTCGCGAAGACGCCGATTCCAATTCCAGCGCTGAGAACAAGGATTATTTGCGCCGCATCGAGACTGCCGCAAAATACATGGATCTTTTACTCCTGGACCTTCTCCAGTACAGCCGCCTCAACGGTTGCGAACTCGAGCTCGTCCCGGTGGACCTTGATGTCGCTCTTGGTGATGTCCTCACCTCGATTGAGCAGGAGATCGAAGATCGCAAAGCCGACGTTCGTATTCGCGCGCCTCTCGGGAGCGTTAAAGCTCACCCGGCCACCGTCCGCCAGGTCTTTTACAATTTAATTTCCAATGGACTCAAATTCGTCGCTGCCGAGAAAAATCCACAAATCGAGGTCTGGACCGAACCCCAAAACGGTTTTTTGCGTGTTTGGGTGACCGACCGCGGCATTGGCATTGCCACACAATATCACCAAAAAATCTTCGGCCTGTTCCAGCGCCTCCATTCTCACGATGCTTACCCGGGCACCGGCATTGGTCTGGCGTTGGTGCGAAAGGGCCTTGAACGCATGGGTGGCCGCATCGGCCTGGAATCCGAACCCGGTGAGGGCACTCGCTTCTGGTTCGACTTGAACCGCGCCGATCCTTAGCCGCCGACATAAGGAGGCGGACGCCAGCGTCGTCGTTGTCAACTGTCCCCTATGGTTTTACCTCTTCTTGGGAGTACGCGCGCTGCCTGGAAGCACGTTTGTTGCTTCACCTGATGAATGGCGATGGTTCTCCTTCATAGTTGTTGCTGGGTCTTGATTAATCGGTGTGGACGCACTGCGGTTCATAACAGATCTCAGCGCATCCGGGGCGGGAATTTAGTGGGATGCGGGAAAAAGGGAGACAGAAATTGCAGTGGACTGTGTGCCAGGTGAGCGCAACAGGGTGCGATTACTGCGCCCCTCGTAATCTTAATCTCTTTTCGTCCGACAAAGTTTAAGATAAGGATGACGATTAAGATTACGATGAAATGAAATGCTGACGACGCTGCGCATAAAAAACCTGGCCCTGGTAGCCGATCTGACTCTTGAATTGGAGTCAGGCTACAACGTTATCACCAGCGAGACGGGCGCGGGTAAATCGATACTCATTGGCGCGCTGAATCTTGTCTTAGGCGAGCGAGCGGATCGGACGCTGATCCGCAGCGGCAGCGACAGTTGTTCAGTTGAAGGCGTCTTCGACGTTAGCAATCTCAAGGCGCCACTCGACTCGTTCCTGGATGAAAATGGATTGGAACCCTGCGAAGATCGCCAACTCGTTTTGAAACGTACATTTACGAGCGCCGGTGCGAATCGGCAGTTTGTCAATGGGTCGCCCACAACTTTGAATGCGCTGGCAACGATTGGCGCATGGCTGGTGGACATCCACGGGCCTCATGAGCATCAATCGCTGCTGAACACGAGCCGGCAACTCGATCTGCTGGATGCTTTCGGCAAGCTTGAAAGTGAGCGCAACGCGTTCAAGGCGTTGCTTCGAAGTCGAGCGACGCTGGATTCCGAGAAGACGGCACTCATCACAGATGAAAAGACCTACGCGCAGCAACTCGACCTGTTTCGATTTCAAGTGAACGAAATCACAGCGGCTCGGCTTCAAGCGGGCGAAGAAGAGCAGGTCGAACAGGAACATCATCGGGCGAGTAATGCGGCGAAGCTGTTGCAGTTAAGCCAGGCAGCCCTTGATTTGTTGAGCGAGAATGAGACTTCGCTTTTGACGCAATCGGGTATCGTCGGCCGCACTTTGCAGGAATTGCAACGAGTCGATCCATCCGCTGCGCTGCTTGTCGCATCGCAGGAACAGGCGGTTTCGGCGTTGCGCGAGTTGCAGACGGACTTGCGGCATTACGCCGATAAGGTGGAAATTGACCCGCCGCGGTTGCAGGAGTTGGAAGAACGGCTCAATTTGATTCACTCGCTCAAGCGCAAGTACGGCGGCAGCGTCGCAGAAATCATCGCGTTTGGCGAAGAGGCGCAGCGCAAACTTCAAAGCCTTGAGCAACGTGATACTGAGTTAGCGCGACTCAACGCTGCATTGAAGAAAATTGAAACTGAGCTTTGGTCAGCCGGCCAGGCTCTTTCGGCCAACCGGCGCAAAGCCATCCCGCAATTGAGTAAGGCAGTGAGCAAACAGTTAGCTGATCTTGGCTTCAAACAAAGCCGATTTGAAATCACACTGACCTCCCTGGCCCAATCACAAATTACCAGTCACCAATTAACATTTACCAGCCACGGCCTCGACACCGCCGAATTCCAATTCGCTCCCAACCCCGGCGAACCAGCGCGCCCGCTTCGAACAATTGCGTCCTCGGGTGAATTGGCGCGTGTCATGTTGGCCATTAAGACCGTGCTCGCGGCCGAAGATCAAATTCCAGTCTTGGTTTTCGATGAGGTGGATGCGAATGTCGGCGGCGAAACGGCCAATGCGGTCGGTGAAAAAATGCGGCAGATTGCGCGAAATCGGCAGGTGCTATGCATCACCCATTTGCCCCAGGTAGCGGCCCCAGCGTCAGCGCACTATGTTGCGACGAAACAAATCAAGTCTGGGCGAACAATTTCAGAAATTACATTGCTCGAAGTTGAAGAGCGTGTGACTGAATTGGCGCGAATGCTCGGTGGACAGACCGAGGCTGCGCGCAAACATGCAGAGGCGTTGTTGAAGTAACGGGTAGTCGCGCGGGTGTTAAATGAGTTAAATGAGCGAAGACGAACTTATTTCCAGCTCAGAATGTTGTCTTTGTTCGCGCCTTTATTGGCGGGCGTATTCGCGACAACGGGCCGCGGCTGTGTCGGAGACCAGCCGCAGCAAGTTGGATTGGTTGAGGAACCCGGCAATTTCCGCACAGATCGTCTTTGGCACATGTTGCGGCTAATCTTCGATACAGCCGCAGTCCCGTCCATAATCCCAGCGAGTTGACACCCTCTTTCGTATTTTCTATCTTCTCCGCGCCCTATGATTACTTTGGCCTATGTGGATCCGGGTTTAGGCTTGCTGGCGTGGCAAGCCCTCGTCGCGACTTTTCTTGGCGCCTTCTTTTATATCAAGAAAACTCGTGACTTCTTAATCCGCGCCTTTCAGAAAATCTTTCGCATCGGCCAGCGCCCGCAGCCGGTTGTTACAACCGCTCCGACCCCCGCCAATGACGAAGGGCAATGACCCTCGCCGCGGGTTCATTTCGCGATCCGTCCGGCAATTGCTTCGTTTTTCCCGACCGCGTCTATCGTTTCCTTGATGCAAACAGCGCGGCCGTTTGCGAGGGCTTTCTTCAAACTAACTGCGCGCGAACCTTCGTCGCCAGCGGCCGGTTAATATCCTCGAAACGCTTAAGCCTTGCCGAGACTGCGGCACTGCAGGACGCGCAGCAATTCAAACCCCTCTTCGCGCAGCACTCTGCAGATGCGATTTTGGAGCATGAGCGGGTTCCATTTGCCAGCTACCCGTATGAGTGGCCGCCAGAAATGCTTTGGGAAGCTGCCCGCCTGACATTGGAATTGGCTCGGGTGGCCTTGGCGGAGGGATTTGGGCTCAAGGATGCGACCCCTTACAACGTGCTCTATCGCGGCAGCAATCCGGTTTTTGTGGATGTTCCGTCATTCGAGCGACGCGATTCGGGCGATCCCATCTGGCTCGCCCAGGGACAATTCGTTCGGACTTTTCTTCTCCCATTGTTGGCCAATCACCGTTGGGGACTCGCGCTTGCCGGCATTTTCATCACGCACCGAGACGGTCTTGAGCCCGAGGAAGTGTATCGGTGGTGCGGAGTTTTAGAGCGGTTCACGCCGAAAATGCTTTCGCTCGTCTCGCTGCCGGCCTGGTTGAAGGGCAAAGCTAAAGCAGAGGGGGCTCGACTCTACGACACGCGCCGAATGGACAATCCAGAAAAAGCTCGATTCATCATGGAGTCACAACTCAAGCGATCTGAGCGCACGCTCGAATCCTTGCAGCCGCAAAGCAAGGCCGGCTCCGAGTGGTCAAAGTACATGGCCGCGCACAGCTACACCGGGCAAGCGTTCGCGGAAAAAGAGAAATTCGTCGACGAAGCGCTGGCGGAAATCGGTCCCCGGCGTGTGTTGGATGTCGGCGCAAACACTGGGCATTTCAGTCTGCGCGCCGCCAGGATGGGCGTCGAGGTCGTCGCGATTGATAATGATCCCGCGTGTGTCGGTCGGATTTGGGCCGCTTCGAGCAAAGAGAAACTCAATGTATTGCCGTTGGTCGTGGATTTATCGCGCCCCACCCCGGCCCTCGGCTGGAGAAACTCCGAATGCGCCTCGTTTCTCGAACGGAGCCGTGGCGGGTTTGATTGCGTGCTCATGCTGGCAATCGTGCACCATCTGCTTATCACGGAACGGATTCCGTCAAACGAAATTCTTCGACTGGCTTCGGAGCTAACGACCGCATGGTTGGTGATTGAATTCGTCGGGCCGCAAGACGAAATGTTTCGGCAATTAACTCGCGGGCGAGAAGCATTGCATGAGGGCCTCAGCGAGATAAAATTCGAGGAAGCTTGCGCCGCGTATTTCGATGTTGTTAGATCGCTGCCGTTAACAGGGAAAGCACGACGGATGTATTTGCTTAAAAGGAAAGGTTGAAGAATTGAGCACGACGGTCGCGGACGCCAGGTCCGCCGTAGGGAGTGAACACGCCAAGGAAGCCGCTCCGAGACTTGAACACCGGTTCAGGGGCGGCATTGTCGCTTTATCTCTTGCGAACGTTTGCCTGATCGGCGCTTGGTTTCCGCTGCTCTATGATCAGGACAAGGGCTACTACAACAAGGCCATCATCACCCGCCCCGAATTGCTGGCGCTTGGAACAAATATTGTAGGGATCGCGTTGCTGGCTTGGCTGATCATGAGGTTCATGGCGCGAGTTCGAAAAACAATTCCGCGCACCATCAGCGACCTGTTGCTGGTCAGCTTGCTCGTCTTCCCGCTCGATTTTTGCCGCCGGACGATTCTCCGCATTCCCGATTACCGCATGGTCGAGTTTTTGCGTCAGCCGATTGTGTGGCCGGCGGCGGCATTGTTTCTAGCGCTGCTGATTTGGCAACATCGCAATGTCAGGCGGGCAGTTGCCGTCCTCTTAATAATCGTTTCTCCCCTCGGGCTATTTATCCTGGGGCGGATCGCGTTGTTATGCCTTGGCATCGAGCAGTTGGCGCAGCATACCAGCGAACCAACCCTGCAACTGCTCATTCCGGCGCGGACGAATCAACCCCGCGTCCTGTGGGTCATTTTCGACGAAACCGACCAGAGACTCGCCTTCGAACAAAGACCTCCTCGAGTATCGCTTCCCGAATTCGATGCCTTGCGAGCGGTCTCGTTCTGCGCCACGAATGCGTTTCCGCCCGGCGGCAGCACGTTGCTTTCGATCCCGGCGCTCACTCTGGGCCGTCAGGTCTCCAATGTGGCGATCAAAAATGCATCAGACCTTTCCCTGACCTTTGTCGATGACGGTCAGAGCGGAGCGTGGAGCGAACAGTCATCCGTATTTTCCAGTGCGCGGAAATTAGGCTTCAACTCGGCGATTGTCGGCTGGTTTCATCCCTACGGACGCATTTTCAGCCGGGATGTCAGTTATGCCAGTTGGCATGCGATGCAGTTATTTGAACCTGCGCCCGCCGAGCGCTTCGGTTCGGCGCTGGTGGACCAGATGAGTTGTCTGGGCGGGACGTTTCACGGTCGACGTTTGTTCGCAGACCTGTGTCGCGCGAGCATTCAAGAATCTGTCTCAGTGGTAACCAACTCCAATTACGGACTCGTTTATCTGCACCTTCCGCCGCCTCATAAACCGGGCGTCTATTTGCCGGACAAAGATGCCTTCACCACTCGTGGGATGGACAAGGCCACCGGCTATTTCAACAATCTCATCTTGGCTGATCGAGCGTTGGGCAAAATGCGAAAAGCAATGCTCGAGGCGGGTGAATGGGATAAGACCTGGGTCATTCTCAGCGCCGATCATTCCTGGCGGCAATCCACGGTCTACGACGGACAGCGCGACCTTCGGGTGCCATTTCTCGTAAAAGCGCCCGCGCAAACCAAAACGTTCACCTATTCGACCCGGATCAATACGGTCCTCACGAGGTCGTTGATTCTCGCGATTCTCAAAGGTGAATTAACCAATGAAGACGATGTGACAAAGTGGATCGATGAGCACCATACTTCAGAAATGCCAATCAACGGGTTTATGGTGCCGGATTGATTATCTCTGAAATCATCACACTTCGCAAAGAATGAGTGCCTCATCTCTTACGACCGAAAATCGCACACAACTTCTCGCCCGCCTTTTTCCAGAAGGCATCCCAAAACTCTGGTGTCCCGCACTTACCCATTACGATCGCGACGGAAAGATTGATGCGCAACGAATCGAGGCTCACCTGCGCCACATGTCCACCAACGTTACGGGATTTCTGATTCCCGGTTCGACCGGCGATGGTTGGGAATTAAGCGACACCGAAGTTAGCCAATTGCTTCGAACCGCTCTCGAACAAGCGCAGAAACTCAACCTGCATTTGCTCATTGGTGCGCTCAAGCCAGATGCAGACACTGCGCTCCGAATGATTTGGGATACAATGGATTCTTTGGAATCAGGCACAAACCAGGGAGACTTGGGAAAGTTGCTCGCCAAGACTCGCGTCTGCGGCTTCGCCATCTGCCCGCCGCGGGGTAAAGACCTGTCACAGGCCGACATGCAGAAATCTCTGGAGACTGTCCTCAAATCGGGTGTGCCGATCGCCCTGTATCAACTTCCACAAGTCACCCAAAACGAGATCAGCCCAGACCTTGCATCTAAACTCGCAGCTCAATTCGAGAATTTCTTCATGCTTAAGGACACCAGCGGCACGGATCGCGTCATCACATCCGCTGGAAATTTATCTGGCGTATTTATGGTTCGCGGCGCCGAACGTCACTATGCAAGGTGGCTTAAAGCCGCCGGCGGCCCCTATGACGGATTTCTTCTCAGCACTGCCAATTGTTTCGCGCGGGAACTTCGCCAAATGATGACCGACCTTTCAGAAGGTCGCCTCGAGGCCGCAAATAAAATGTCCGAGCGCCTCACCGCAACGATTTCGGCGGCGTTCGATCTCGCTTCACCATTCCCGCACGGCAACGCTTTTGCCAACGCCAACAAAGCCATCGACCACTTCTTCGCCTACGGCCCGAAAGCCGCCACCGTCCCGCCGCCGCGGCTTCGTGCTGGAACGTCCCTCCCAACCGAAATGATTGTCCAGACCGGCAAAATCCTCGAGAGATACGACTTGATGCCTGGCAAGGGTTATCTCGTATAGTAGACCCGAGACGAACTATTATACTGGTTGCCAAAAGTAATTTCCATTTAAGGCGGTGGGGCGAGCGTCTCCGCGAGCCGTCTGCGTTCCAATTGGGAATTATCTTTGGCAAATATTCTAGAAACCGTGCCAACTGAAACTTTACATTTCGAAAACCCGCGCGTAGCCCAGCAGCTCTACAATAACGACCCGCGCAATCTGCAAGCGGTCGAACAACAACTCGGCGTCAAAGCCACGTCGCGCGACGAATGGATTAAACTCGAAGGCCCGGCCAAGGATATCGAATCCGCGCGCCAATTGTTTTTGCTCCTGGAAAACTCCATCAAGGCGGGCACCCCCGTCCGCAACCGCGACTTTTCTCATGCCCTGAGCATCGTCAAGAACGAGGGCGTTTCGACTCTCAAAGAGCTCATCACCGATCGCATTCAGACTTCTGAAAAAAAGCCTGGAGTGACCGCCAAGACCCTTGGTCAAAAGAACTATCTTGAAGCCATCAGAAAACACGATGTCACATTCGGTATTGGACCTGCCGGCACCGGCAAAACCTACCTCGCCGTTGCCATGGCGCTTGCGGCCTTACGCGAAGGCAAAGTCTCCCGCATTATTCTCACGCGCCCGGCAGTTGAAGCGGGTGAAGCGCTCGGATTCTTGCCGGGCGACCTTTACGAAAAAATCATGCCCTATCTGCGCCCGCTTCACGACGCCTTGCATGACATGCTTCCCGCCGAAGAGGTTCAGAAGCATACCGAACGCGGCGTGATCGAAATCGCCCCGCTCGCCTATATGCGCGGGCGGACGCTAAACCACGCATTCATCATTCTCGACGAAGCGCAGAATTCGACCACCGAACAGATGTTCATGTTTCTCACTCGCCTTGGCGCAAGTTCAAAAGCCGTCGTGACTGGCGACGAGACCCAGGTCGATTTGCCTGCCCATCGCCACTCCGGTCTCATCGAAGCGCATCGCGTTCTCCGCCATGTTGAAGGCATCAGCATCGTCGAGTTTACCAAACTCGATGTCGTCCGGCATCCGCTGGTCCAGCGCATCATCGCCGCCTACGAGGAACACCGCGGCAAAGACCGCAGCCACAACGACAAGGACGAAGCGTGATCCGTGAGGGGCACTTGCTGTGACTTTGGACGTTGTGTATAATGTGCTGGAGAGTTGGAGTAGTTTCGCGTGAAAGCGGCATGGCTGCCGCGCTTCCCCGAAAGCTTTCGGGGTTGGCGCGTTCTCTCTCGCGCCAGTCCATCCGCGAGGTTTTGGAGTGCGGCAGCCCTCTGCCGCTTTTCCTATACAGATGAGGGTGCCAAATGCGATTGTACTTCTAGAGTATCTGCCAAAAGTAATTTCCACTTAACACGGTGGGGCGATCGTCTCCGCGAGCGGTTTTGTGCTCTTTCTGGAATTACTTATGGCAATCACTCTAAAGGACCGGAGCACTCGTTGTGAAAAACAACCTCCACACCTCCCGAGGACGAGAGGGTGACCGCTCAACTCAAGTTCTCATTGTGCGCAACCGCCAGCGCGCGCGGCCTCTCAACACAAAATTCCTTCGCGACATCATCCGCTCGCTGCTCGTGGAGGATCTCTTTCGCGACGAGTTCGAAATCGGCGTCTCCATCGTCGGTGAACCCTCGATGCTCCGGCTGAACGAGAGTTTCTTGCGGCACAAAGGCTCAACCGACGTCATCACCTTCGATTACTCTGACACCACTCGCCCCAATTGCCTGGCCGGCGAAATCTTCGTTTGTCTCGACGAAGCTCTCATTCAAGCCCCTCGCTTTCGGACGACCTGGCAAAAGGAACTCATCCGTTACATCGTCCACGGCATTCTACACCTCTGCGGCTACGAGGACAAAACCGCGCCCGCGCGCCGAAAGATGAAGCAGCAAGAGAATCATCTCATGCGCCGCCTGGCCGCGCGCTTCAAACTCGCTCAGCTCAAGGCAGCACCGCCACACGGTAAAACCGCTGCGAAATAATTGTGTCCGTCGTGCTGGCCATTGCGCCGCTCGCTGTCACATCCGGAGCCAGATCACTCCAACTCGCGTCGTCAATATTATCCTTGTATTGCACGCGATAGCTTTGGCCCAAAATCGCCGTCCAATGGATTGTCACTACACTACCGGCCACAGAAATATCGGCCACCGGCGCGGACACCACCGTCACCGTAAATGTCTTCGCGTCATCTAACGCCAGCGTGCCATCGTCAGTGGCTCGAACCGTAATTGTATTTGTGGTGTTCGCATCCGAACTCGTCGTGACCCAGGTGAACACGCCAGAGGTAGGGTCAATGCTCGCTGTTACCGGCGCACCCGGATCGAGGCTATAGGACAATGTATTCGCCGGTATGTCCGCGTCGGTAGCTGAATTGGTAAACACCACAGCCTGGCCAGCGTGAATCGTTCGGTCCGCAATCGCCGGAAGCGACGGCGCGTTGTTCACTTCACTCACTGTCACGGTGAAACTGTTGGTCGCGCTCAAGGACGGCGTCCCATTGTCGGTAACCACGACTATGATCACGTTTGTGGATGGCCCCTGGCCCTCAGTCGGCGACCAATTAATTGCGCCGGTGCCGGGCACGATCGTCATGCCTGCTGGCGGTGTGATCAGGCTGAAGGTCAGTGCGTTGGCCGGTACATCCGAATCCGTTGCCGAGGCGGACACATTCAGCGTCGTCAACTCGTTGATCGTCTGGTCCGCCGGCACTATCAGAACCGGAACGCTGTTCACCTCATTTACTGTGACCGTGAAACTGTTCGTCACACTTAACGCCGGCGACCCGTCATCCGTCACGGCGACGCTGACCGTGTAAACGGCCGGACCATCTGCTTCAGTTGGCGTCCAACTAATCACACCGGTATTCGGGTCAATAGCCATCGCCGCCGGAGCCGAAGGCAGACTGAATGTGAGCGTGTTCGACGGAATATCCTCGTCGCTCGCGCTCGCCGAAACACTCAATGCCGTCAATTCATTAATCGTCAGCTCGACGGGAACCGTCAGCGACGGCGCACTGTTCACTTCATTAACCATCACGACAAACGCATTTGTCGCGCCGATCGCAGGCGATCCGTCATCCGTCACAATGACCTCGACGAGATTGCTGCTCGGGCCCTGAGCCTCGGTGGGTGTCCAATCAATAATTCCTGTATCCGCCGCTATTGTCATTCCGGTCGGATGATTCCCGAGGCTGAACGTCAACGTGTTCGCCGGAATGTCGGAATCTGTCGCCGTGTTCGTCACGTTCAAGCTGGTCAACTCGTCGATCGTCTGATCTACAGCAACCGTCAACACTGGCGCTACGTTTACTTCATTAACCGTCACCGAAAACGTATTCGTGACGCTAATCGCAGGCACACCGTTATCCATGACGATCACCTCAATCACATTCGTGCTTGGCCCCTGCGCTTCACTCGGTGTCCAACTGATCGCACCCGTCCCCGGCACAATAGTCATTCCGCCCGGATGCGCTCCAAGCGAAAACACCAGCGCATTCGCTGGCAGATCCGGATCCGTCGCATTGGCTGTTACGTTAAGAGCAGTCAATTCATCAATCGTCTGATCCGCCGGCACGAACAGCGACGGCGCGGTATTCACTTCGTTTACAGTTAGCGTGAAACTGTTCGTCACACTTAACGCAGGCGATCCGTCATCCGTCACGGCGACGGCGACTGTATAAACCGCTGGGCCATCCGCTTCTGTCGGTGTCCAGCTAATCGCGCCCGTCAGTGCATCAATGGTCATTCCTGCCGGCGCTGAAGGCAGACTGAACGTGAGTGTATTCGACGGAATATCCTCATCGCTCGCGTTCGCCGAAACATTCAACGCCGTCAATTCATTAATCGTCAGCTTGGCGGGAACCGTCAGCGACGGCGCACTATTCACTTCATTAACCATCACGACAAACGCATTTGTCGTGCTGATCGCAGGTGATCCGTCATCCGTCACAATGACCTCGACGAGATTGCTACTCGGGCCCTGAACCTCGGTGGGTGTCCAATCAATAATTCCTGTATCCTCCGTTATCGTCATTCCGCTTGGATGATTGCCCAGGCTGAACGTGAGCGTGTTCGCGGGAAAGTCAGAATCTGTCGCCGTGTTCGTCACGTTCAAGCTGGTCAACTCATCAATTGTTTGATCGCCGGGCGTCGTCAATACCGGCCCGGCGTTAACCTCGCGTACCGTGACCGTGAACGCGTTCGTGACGCTCAACGGTGGCACACCATTATCCGTCACGATCACCTCGATCACATTCGTGCTCGGCCCCTGCGCTTCGGTCGGGGTCCAACTGATTGCACCCGTCCCCGGCACAATCGTTATCCCGCTCGGATGCGCGCCCAGGCTGAATACGAGCATATTGGAAACATCAGGATCGATTGCGCTCGCGGAAACATTCAGCGCCGTCAACTCATCAATCGTTTGGTCCGCTGGCACAAAGAGCGATGGCGCATGATTCATTCCGTTCACTGTTACGCTAAAACTGTTTGTCACGCTCAATGCTGGCGTCCCATCATCCGTTACAGCAATTTTGATCGTATAAACCGCCGGCCCATCGGCTTCCGTTGGTGTCCAACTAATCGCGCCGGTGCTCGGATCAATTGTCATTGTGGCGGGCGCGGAAGGCAGGCTGAAAGTCAGCGCATTCATTGGAATATCTGAATCGCTCGCGCTGGCCGAAACATTCAATGCCGTCGATTCATTAATCGTCAGGTTGGCGGGAACCGTCAGCGATGGCGCGCTATTCACTTCATTGACCATCACCGTAAACGTGTTCGTCGCGCTCAACGATGGCGCGCCATTGTCTGACACTGCGACTCTTACGGTATAAACTCCCGGCCCATCCGCTTCGGCGGGTGTCCAGCTAATCGCGCCCGTTCCTGAGTCAATCGTCATGTCTGCCGGGGCAGTGTCGAGACTGTACGTCAGCGTGTTCGCGGGAAGATCCGGGTCCGTCGCGCTCGCCGACACATTCAACGGAGTCAGCTCATCGACCGTTTGATTGGCGATGCCCGCGAGACTCGGCGCACTATTCACTTCGTTCACCGTCACGCTGAACGTATTTGTAGTGCTCAACGGCGTTGGCGCATCATCCCTTACTACCACCGTAATCAAAGTCGTGTTTGGCCCTTGCGCTTCCGAAGGCGTCCAGGTGATCACGCCTGACAACGGATCGATTGTCATTCCTGCCGGTGGCGAGACCAGGCTGAACGTCAGCGTCGTTCCCGGGTCCGGATCGGTTGCCGTATTCGTTACCGTCAAGGTCGTCAGTTCATCGATCGTCTGATCCGTGGGCACTGTCAGCGACGGCGCGCTGTTCGTCTTCAGGAATAGCACCAGGTTCGTGGCGTTATCCACGCTAATTGTGAATATCTGCCCGCCCAAATCATTGCTGAAACCGGCTTGCACGATCTGAAAAGCATTCGCATCGAAATTCGTGATTGCGTCCGTCACCTGTGCAATCAGCCAGACATTGCTCGCGCCCGCATCGAATCCGTCAATCAGCCCGGGCACATTGGTCGATGCCAGCGACACGATGTCGATCGTGAACTTGTTCGTCGCGGCGGCCGTGATGTTCAACCCGCCCGTAATCGCTAGCAAATCCCAACCCGGATCCGCGCCGGGCGCATTCGTCGCATTATTCACCTGCCAAAGATAATGACCACCGCCGTTCCAATTTTCCGATGCCGTCGCCAGCGTTCCCGGACTGCCACCCGGCGAAATCGTTCCGCTCAAATCCACCATTCCCGCAATCGCGCCGCTCCCTGCGAGCACCGCACCAGCGGCGACCGTGACGGCTCCCGATCCCGTCGCACTGCCGGTCGAACTGGCCAGTACCAAAGCCCCATTTGTGACGATGGTTCCACCCGAATAGGTATTAGGCGCCGTTAAGATCAGCGTGCCCGCTCCAGACTTGGTCAACCCGCCGCCCGTGCTGCTAATCGGTCCAGAAATCGTTGTTGGACCAGTGTTGTCCGTAATGATTGTTCTCGTTGCGCTGCCGAGGCTCATCGCACCCGACAGTTCCAAAGAATTTGTGCCACTAATAATGAGAGGCGAACCCGTAAGGGTAATCGCGTTACCGAGCAAATGAGCGCCGCCGATAGCAAACAGTTTTGCATTGCTGCCCGAAGGACTGATCGTCAACGTGCCGGTGCCAATCGGGCCGGACGTGACAATCGGAGAACCGAATGAGTTGATTCCCAGGCCGATGCCGCCGTCCGCCAGCGTTGTGCCGCCGGAATAAGTATTCGCAGCCGTAAAGACGGTATCACCACCTGTATTCGCCGAACTGGCGTTGCGTTTGAAACTGCCTGAACCGGAGACGGTGCTATTGAAACTCTGTGAAGTGCCGATGCCGTTGAAGGATTGGAGTAACGTGCTACCGGACGCGCCGTTGTTAACGACTATGGGCAGGGCCAGCACCAGGCCACCGGCTGAGAACCGTGGCTGAAACACTCCGCCGCCAGACGTTGCGTCATTGCGAAACGTCAATGTCCCGCTGCCGCCGATGCTGCTGCTGCTCAAATTGAGATCAACGCTGCCACCGGTGCTTGTCGTTGTGATTGCCGCATCAGTGGTCAAATCTATCGGGTTGGCGACCGGGCTTGTTGATGCCGTGCGACTCGCCGAAGTGTTAAGTCGGCCGCCAGATAAGTGCAGCGTTCCAGTGCCATCGCCTATGGTGGCAGTTCCCCCAAGCTGAAGCGTGCCGGCATTCACAGTTGTGTCGCCGCTATAAATGTTAACAGCTCCGAACGCCAATGTGCCGTTTCCCATTTTGGTGAGCCCGCGGCCTGGTGCGTCCTGCCCAATCACGCCACTTATGGTAATCAGATAATTGCCAGCGGCTGTATTCACCGCAATTGTGCGGTTGCCGCCTTTGATCGTCCACAACGTACCACTGCCCCAGGTGAAACTCCCCGGATTGACTATAAATGAATCATCAAATGTGAGATCTCCATTTAGAACTACCGCGGATGACGTCAGAGCCCGAGGGCCGGTCGACGAATTGGCCACAGTCACGCTGTTGTTAATGGTCAGCGGGCCCGTGCCGAAACCGGGATTGGCGCCGATCCCTAGAATGCCCGCGTTTAGAGTAACGCCACCGTCATATGAGCCAGTGCTTGCGCTAAGAGTAAATTTGCCAGAACCGTTCTTGATGATCTTGCCGCCGCCAGTACCGGTAATAGTTGCTGTGAACGCTTCGCCATTGGGATTGTTTATTGTGAGAGTTTTTGTGCCGAGGGCGATAGTGCCCGCAGTTCCGGAAATGGATTTCACGGTTTCATCGAATCCGTTCAGATCGAATTTCGTTCCTGAAGCTCCGAGCGTAACGACCGACGTATCTGGTATTACTCCGGCTGCGCCAAGCAGCAGCGCTCCGTTGTTGATGATCGTATTGCCATCATAGGCATTGGCTCCGCCCAGGACCGTCACCTGACCACTTCCGCCATCGAGCGTGAGATTACCGCCGCTTGTGCCGGAAATGATTCCATTCCACCTGTTCGAGACTGATTGATTAAACCCACCGCCGCCAGCGCCAAGCACGATGCCACGGCTCGCGTCGAAGACAGCTCCTGCCGTTAAGGAGCGAATTCTGCCACCATTCAGCGTAATCTGATCCGCTGTGCCTGGCAGCACCCCTATTTGCAAGTCTCCGGAAAAACTTAGCGTCCCGGCATTGCATATCCATTTCCCGGCAAAACTCGTTTGGGAAGTTTGCATGGAAAGAACACCACTGCCAGCTTTTGTAACGACCCCATCAGTCGGAGCAAAGATTGCGTTTACATTCAGTGTGCCGCTGCCGGTATCGACAGCGAGCGCTCCGCCTGCAAAGGTAAGAACGTCCGCCACCGGCGCGGCAATGGTTGGCGTTCCTTCTTCCCTGATGAGGCCGGCGACTGTAACCGGCGTTACCACGTTCAAGATGTAAGAGCCGATTGCGTCCGTGCCCGCCGCAAATACCGCAATATCCCCATTGGCCCAGTGGGCGGTATTTGCGGTGCCATCCGAACTGCCCCACGTGGACGTTGCCGTGCCCCAGTTTCCACCCGGTGTGCCACCGCATCCCGGTGCATTTCCATTATTGTCCCAATAAACAGTCGCAGCTTCTGAACGAATTGCGCTTAGCGTCAGACCCAGAATAATTATCGGAAGGGTATTCCTTTTCATAACAGTTGTTAGTAGGTTCAATTAACTGATAGCGAAGATTGCGAGCCAACTGTGCTCGTGCCCTAATCGGAAGAGAGCGCCTCTTTGACAGGATTTGCAAGTGACCCACGTTAAATGCGATTTTCTCGCCGATCCCATCCCTGCGAGATCTCACGCCCGAAATCCCACATTTTTTAGCCCAACAGATCCCAGGCACCCGCGTGCCTGGATTTTCGAACATTGGAATCAGCGTCCGACTCTATATACATTCGTCGGCGAATACGCAACTGAAAATTGTTTGTCATAAGTGAAACCTGAATCCTTTGCCAAGGATTTGGGAGCCGAGAGGCGCGCCCCACCCAGAACAACCATTACGCCTCCGCGAAATAAGTCTTTGCGCACCAAGCGCTCTCACGGAAGATATTAACGTGCAAGTGCGATTGCTTTTGGGGCCGGCTGGAAGTGGCAAGACGTTCCGTTGCCTGACGGAACTGCGGCAGGCGTTGTCCGCTTCGCCGGACGGTCCCCCGCTTCTATTGATTGCACCGCGGCAAACGACGTATCAACTCGAGCGGCAACTCCTCACGGATGACTCCTGCATCTCCGGTTACACGCGTCTGCACATTCTTTCGTTCGAGCGCCTGGCGCATTTCATTTTCGAGCGCCTTCAAAAAGCCGAACCGCGAATGCTTGATGAGGAAGGGCGGCTAATGGTTCTTCGCGGGTTGCTGGCGAAGAAGCGCGACCAGCTGAAATTATTTCGCGCCAGCGCGCGCCTGACCGGATTTGCGCAGCAACTCAACGCCGTCCTGCGCGAACTTCAAAGGAACCAACTTACACCCGAAACGCTCAGGCGGCTCGCGATTCAAGCGGGGGATGTCGAAGGCCTGGCCTACAAACTTCACGATCTCGCTGCACTGCTGGAGAGTTACCTGGAATGGCTCAGGTCACATGATTTACAGGACGCCGATTGTCTCCTTGAAACCGCAGCCCAGGCACTGCGCCGCGACTGTGGCGTGAAGGTGAAGGAAAGGGCAATCGTAGAGCGAATTCTTACGACCCAGAAGCCAGCAAGGAAAGCCGGCAAAACTGAAAACAAACGGCAGATGGAACTTGCTCTCGCTCTTGACCGGCCTTCGGAAGTTCACGGCAGTCGTAACGCGGAATTAACCGCCGACGAGGAGCCTTTCGTCCGATCCGAACTGCCGCCCGAGACGCAGGTCGCGTCGCTCGGCTTCGCCGGCGTTTGGGTTGATGGCTTTTCTGAATGGTCTGCCCAGGAACTCGATTTATTGGCGGCCCTAATCCCTCACTGCGACAACGCCACACTGACATTCTGCCTCGATCAGATACCCTCGCAAAAACTTTCGTGGCTCTCCAATTGGTCGGTGCCGCAGCAGTCCTTCGAACGATGCAAGAAACGCCTGGAGGAGCTGCCTGGAGCACAGATCACGGTCGAATTGCTAGAACGCGACCCGTGCCGAACTCGTTTTGTCAATAATCCGATTCTCCGGCAACTTGAGACAGCCTGGTCGAAATCCGAAGCGCAACCAGTTGTGTCACAACTCGAGTGCGAACCCGCCGTGCTCGCGCTCTCTCTTCGCGTCGCCACCTGCGTCAATCCTGAAGCAGAAGCGATTCTCGCAGCGCGCGAGATCCTCCGGCACGTCCGCGACGGCGGACGTTATCGTGACGTGACCGTTCTGGTTCGACAGCTTGGGACCTATCATCAGGTTTTACAGAGGATATTCTCTCGCTACGAGATTCCGTTCTTTCTCGATCGTCGCGAATCCGTTTCTCATCACCCTTTGGCGGAGCTGACTCGCAACGCGATTCGTACCGTCGCATTTCATTGGCAGCGCGATGATTGGTTTGCCGCCCTGAAGACCGGGCTGCTTGGGACTGAGGAGAAGGAAATTGACGAACTCGAAAACGAAGCACTGGCACGTGGCTGGAAGGGAGCCGCCTGGCACGATCCAATTCGGCTTAAGGACGTTTCGAAATCGAACGATGAGCGACAGCGCCTCGCGGAGTTGGAAAATCGGCTCGAGCAACTCCGAAAAGAGATCATGCCCGCCTTCCAAAAGCTTGCGTTGCTGCTGGGCGCCGAACAAAACAAACCGTCGGGCCCAAAGCTTGCCGCGGCCATTCGAGAATTTTGGAGGATTTCCAACGTTGAACAACATCTCGAGCAATGGGCAAGTGGAGAGGCATTAAGCTCGGAGTTTCGGGTTCCCAATTCGGTCCATTCCACCGTCTGGTCGCAAATGAATGGCTGGCTGGATAACATCGAAATGGCTTTCACTGAAGAGAGGATGCCGTTGCGGGAATGGCTGCCGATTCTTGATGCCGGGTTGGCGAACCTGACCGTCGGTGTCATTCCGCCCGCGCTCGATCAAGTCCTCATCGGCGAAATCGCTCGCTCGCGAAATCCCGACATCAAACTTTGCATTGTTCTTGGCATGAACGAGTCGGTCTTTCCCGCCCGGCCAGAACCGCCCGCGCTGTTAACCGAAGCCGATTGCATGGCATTGCAGCAAGGGAATGTCGCGCTGAATATCAGCGCGCGCCATCAACTCGGACGTGAACGCCACTACGCCTATGTTGCTTGCACACGCGCCCGTGAGCGCCTGGTCCTGACCTATGCGCTTCATGATTCCGATGGCGCGCCGCTCAATCCTTCGCCTTTCGTTTCTCGCGTGCGCCAAATTTTTCCATCGCTCGAAATCGATAATAGCTCTGCCGAATCCGATTGGAGCAAGAGTGAACACGCCAGCGAACTCGTCGTGCCGGTGCTGAACGCGTCAAGGTTGGACTCCCACCACGAGAATGGCACGGGCTGGCAAACGCTGGCCGAATCGCCCGTTCTGGCTCCGATAATAAAACGATTGCGACAATTCGATACCTGCCAGGCGCAAGCATCACTTTCATCCGAACTCGCACCCCGTCTTTACGGTCCAGCCTTGCGCACTTCGGTAAGCCGGATGGAACAATTCGCGGCGTGTCCATTCAAGTTTTTCGTTCATTCCGGCCTGCGAGCCGAAGAGCGAAAAGTCTATGAACTCGACGTGAAGGAAAAAGGGACCTTTCAGCACGATGTCCTCGCTGAGTTTCACAACCAATTGAGCCGTGAGAAATTGCGCTGGCGCGAGATTACGCCGGAAGACGCTCGTGCTCGAGTCGGGCGGATTGCTCAAGCGTTCATCGCAAGCTATCGCAATGGTCTTTTGCAGGCCACGGAAGAGAGCCGATTTACTGGCAAACTTTTAACCCGCTCTCTCCAGGATTTCATCGAGACGCTCGTCGGTTGGATGCGCGAGCAATATAAATTCGATCCAGTTGCTGTTGAACTTCCTTTTGGTGAAGAAGGAAATGCCCCGTGGAAGATTGTTTTGGAAAACGGCCACTTGCTCGAACTTCATGGTCGAATTGATCGTGTCGATCTCTTCCGCAATCCGGCAACCGGGACTGCCCTTTGCATCATCGTCGATTACAAATCCAGCCGCAAACAACTCGACCGCGTCTTTTTGGCGCACGGACTGCAGCTACAACTATTGGCTTATTTGAATGTCATCCGGCAATGGCCAAATGCACGGGAATTTTTCGGTCCGGAGCGTTTGGTTCCCGCGGGGGTCTTCTATGTTAATTTGCGCGGCCGATATGAAAGAGGCAACAGCCGCCTGGATGCCCTGGCCGAGCCGGACCAAATTCGAAAACGGGCTTACCGTCACGCCGGTCGATTTGACGCCTCGGCTCTTCCTTATCTCGATGCAAGGTCCAACGCTCGAACTGGTGATCAGTTCAATTACCGAATCACCAACCAGGGCGAACTCTACAAAAATTCGCGAGAGTGCCTCTCTACCGCGGACTTCCTCGAGTTACTTGATACGGTAGAATCCAATTTGAAAAAGATGGGGGCTGAGATTTTTTCCGGCAATGCCGCCGTTTCTCCTTATCGCAAAGGTTCCGTAACTGCCTGCGACCAATGTGAGTACCGCTCGATTTGCCGGATCGACCCCTGGACACATCACTATCGTTTGTTGAGGAAAATCGAGGGCGATAGCGAGTAATTTGCCTTTCAGAAGACAGCCGGAAATTGCCAAAAATACAGCAAGAATCGGTCCAAAACCTCGACACCCTGCCAGAAAAGGCATCTACACTTTTGTAGATACCCAAGCATGCCAGTTTTCTGCAATACTCCTCCCGTAAATGCTGAATTTCGGTCGCCGGGACAGTTTGGATGGGGTTTGTGGTAGGGAGCATGCGGTTTCGATTTGAGGTTCGCGGTGAGGGGGCCGTGATGGAAACGGGCCGCATGCTCCGCTATTTGGACAAGATGAACAAATTTCCTGAATGAGGCGGCGAGGGCATGCGGACGTGAAAGGGGGTTTTCACGGGCGAGGTTTCGTGATAAAACGAAAGTCACATGCTCCGCCGCCGCTTTGAAATTCGCAGCCTTTCTCGGGCGTGCCGAGCCCCCGTCGCAAGCTGCGGTGAGATAAAGCAGGGTTTTCCAAACCCAATGGTTCTATTAGTTATGGTGGTGATTGTGACAAGGTGTGTTCTGACAGCCAACGCGGCGGAGGCCGGACTGCATACCACCAACTCCAATTCCGCTTATCAGGTCAAGTATTGGACCACCGAGGATGGTTTGCCTCAGCATCAAATCTCTTGTCTCAAACAGACGCGCGATGGCTACTTGTGGATCGGCACGCATTTTGGACTTTCCCGTTTCGACGGTATTCGCTTCACCAGTTTTGATGAATCCACAACGCCAGAAATTACCAATGAATCAATCGATGCGCTCGCAGAGGACTCCGAAGGGACGCTTTGGATTGGGACTGCCGGCGGTCTTTTGAGTTACCGCCATCGCCATTTCGAACGGGTGCGCGTGACAACTCAGGCAGACCAAAGTGTCCGTCGGCTTTGCACCTCACGCCATGGGGGTCTTTGGCTGTGCATTGCAGACTCTAGTATCCTTCGATTCGTGAATGGCCGCTTGTCTACCGTATGGAAACCCGTCCAGCGAGGCGAGGATGACGTCATTTCTATTCGAGAGCGAACAGACGGCTGGCTTAACGTATTCACAAGAAGCAAATGGCTGGCTATCTCGCCTGACGCGACCGAGATTCTTACCAATGCCGTGCGTCAACCGGATTCGTCTTTGTGGACTGCCGCTCTCTGTGGCAACGCTCCGGGAATCGCATGGATTGGAACGAAACAAGGCATGTTTGAAGTCAACGGAAAGGTTTGGACATCGATTGCAGAAGGGGCCCTGGGGACCAATAGCGTCGAGCTAATTTTTCAGGACAAAACCGGCAATCTGTGGGCCAGTTCCCGGAATGAAGTTTTCGGGACATGGGATGGGATCGGTTGGCAGACGATTGACCTGGGCGACATCGTTGAGAAAAGCGCCACGATCTGCATGGAGCAAGACGCGGAAGGCACCATTTGGATCGCTACCAGCGGAGGCCTCGTGCAGTTGCATCAACCCTTGGCGGCCACGTACACGATGCGCGATGGCATTGCTCAAAACAACGTCTGGTCAATCTGCGAAGGAATCGACCGGGAGATTTGGGTGGGCACTCAAGGAGGGCTATCCCGGATAAATGAAAGCGGGGTAATCGAGACTTTCCCTTTCAGCGGGACCCCCCCCGATAAATCGGATCGCTGCGTTTGGCCGAAACGCACCGGTGGCGTCTGGACAGCCAGAAACAACGCCGGCCTTTTTGCGTGTCAGAACGGCCAATTTACGCAAGCTGCCACTCGCAATTTGTTGCTGAGCAATTCAATTACCTGCCTCGGCGAAGGGCGCTCCGGGCTCTTGTACGTTTGCACTGAAGGCGGTGTTTTCGGATTTCGCCAGGATGCGCCGTTACCATGGAAACGGCCAGAGTCTCGCATTGATGTGCCGGGCGTGCGCTCGTTGCTCGAAGCTTGCGATGGCACAATCTGGCTGGGCACCGGCGGCAATGGAGTCGCCTGCCTTCGCGGCGGTTCGATCTCTTACTTTACGCAAACGAACGGCCTCAGTGGAAACCACGTCTGGTCGATCTTTGAAAACAAAGACGGAGCGTTATGGTTTGGTACCGACAAGGGATTGACCCGCTATCAAAAAGGCAGCTTTTTTCCCTTCACACGCCATCACGGTTTGCTCGAGGACCGTATTAATTGCATTCTGGCGCATGATGGTTATCTCTGGTTAAGCGGGCTTTCGGGAATATTCCGTATTCAAATCGCCGAATTAAACGCCGTAGCCGAAGGTCGCGACCGCTTCGTCCATCCGTTTGCCCTCGGCACTGCAGATGGCCTCAAGAGCGCTGAAACGAATGGTGAAAAACAACCTGCCGGCTGGAAAGCCCATGATGGGCGGCTTTGGTTTCCCACCATATACGGAGTCGTCGCCATTGATCCAAAAAGATTTCCTGCCGCCGAAACACCGCCGCCGGTCATCATTGAACAAATAAAAGCAGATGGCAAGGAGCTCCCTCTGAGCACTGTCATGGAGCAGCACCAATCCAGCTCCGCAAATACTTCCGTCCTCGAGAAACAGCCATCTTCCTTTAATTACCAAATCGCCGCCGGCCAGGGGCACGTGCTCGAATTCCAATACACCGCCAATTCGTTGGTCGATTCCAAACGCGTGAAATTTCGCTATCGTTTGGAGGGCGCTGATACCGATTGGCGCGACGAAACCGCCGAGCGCAGCGTCCGCTACATTAATCTTCGGCCCGGGAACTACAACTTTCAGGTCAAGGCTTGCAACCATCACAACGTCTGGAATCCTGAACCGGTCGAGTTCGCTTTTTACCTCGCGCCTTATTTTTGGCAAACCAAGGCGTTCTATGGCCTGTCTGGCGCAGCTGTTCTTGCGATTGCTGCGGGCGTTCAGGCTTATCGTTTGCGGTGGCAACATCGCCTCCTCAAGCTGGAACAGCAACGCGCGCTGGCTGCGGAACGTGCGCGCATCGCTCGGGATCTTCATGACGATCTTGGCACCGCATTGACAGGACTCGCCCTGGAATTGGACGTCATCGGCCGCGACCCGAAGCCGGAACTGCCCGTGATCCAGCGCCTCGGCCAAACCGCCCAGCGTACACGCGCGCTCGCCGAGCGAATGCGCGAGGTCGTCTGGAGCGTTAATCCGCGCTGTGACACCGTCCCGAGCCTTGCGAGCTTTCTCGAACAACAAATCAGCCAATTCCTTCGCCCGGATGGTATTAAAGTCGAGCTCGATTTTCCCGAAGACATTCCCCCGTTGCCGATTGGCGGTGAGGCGCGGCATCAACTCGCCCTCGGCGTTCGCGAGGCTCTCACCAACGTCATTCGCCATGCTCAGGCGACTCGCGTCGTTCTCAGTCTGGCTATCGACAAGGACTGGCTGCTCGTTCAGGTTAAAGACAATGGACGCGGCCTGCAGGCAACCTCTCGAAATGGCGATGGCCTGCGCAATATGCGCGAGCGCCTGCACGGTATCGGCGGCACATTCGATTTCAGCTCTGAACCTGGTTCCGGCACAACCATTATTTTCAAAGTCCCACTAATCAAATCAAAATCAGCAGAATCCATATGACAAACGTTGCTATAGTTGAAGACGATTGGGCCGTGCGTGAAAACCTCGCCCTCTTAATCAGTAAAGCGCCCGGTTTCGCGTGCGTCGCCACTTGCGAAAGCGCTGAGGAAGCGCTGCTGCGCCTTCCAACTCTCTCGCCCGATGTTGTTCTCATGGATATTAATCTCCCCGGCAAAGATGGAATTTCGTGCGTCGCCAGCCTTCGCGAAGTCCTGCGTCACACGCAAGTCATCATGCTGACAATCGAGGAAGATAGTGAGAAGGTCTTCGAATCGATGAAAGCCGGCGCTACGGGTTACCTCGTCAAACATGTTTCGCCACAGGAAATTCTCGAAGCAGTCGGCGAGGTTCACCGTGGCGGCGCGCCAATGTCCAGCCACATTGCCCGCAAAGTTGTCACGGCTTTTCGCCAGCCAACTGTTGTCGTGGGCGAAGACGCCCATCTCAGCGCGCGCGAGGAGGAAGTTTTGCGTCTGCTCGCCAAGGGCCGTCGCTCCAAGGAAATCGCTGATGAACTGGGCGTCGGCGTTGGCACCGTCAACACTCACGTCCGCCACATCTACGAGAAACTCCACGTCCGCTCCCGCGCCGAAGCCGTCGCGCGATTCGCGACGCGGTGAATCCAAATCCAACGCGCACCGGCCACAGGGGAGCATCTTGACACTGCCCCCATGGACTGCGCCGGCAGAGCGAAGCGGCGACGGCGCTTTGGCTCATGTCGCCGTGCCCGCCGATACGAAAGCGGTGTCCCCCGAACACTTTCGGGGTTGCCGCCGCACTCCATACTTGCGACGGACAGAGCGTTTGGTGGTAGTGTCGCGATGCTCTCGTTCCCAATCTGGTTTGGAAAAAGTTCTTGCGCTCCCACGCTCATCCGCCAAGATTGCCCGGCTCAAATTGAACCAAATCTGAACCGGTTACTCAATCGTTTATGGGACGCATTTACAATAATATTGTCGAAACCGTTGGCCGCACCCCGCTCGTTCGCCTGAATCGCATAACTGACGGCGCGCCGGCCACCATTCTTCTTAAGTGCGAATTCTTTAATCCGCTGGGCAGCGTCAAAGACCGTATTGGCATGTCCATGATCGAAGATGCCGAGCGCAGCGGCATTATGAAAAAAGATACCGTCATCATCGAGCCGACCAGCGGCAATACGGGCATCGCTCTCGCTTTCGTCGCCGCGGCGAAAGGTTATCAATTGATACTCACCATGCCCGAAACGATGTCTCTCGAACGGCGCACACTGCTCGCGATGCTTGGCGCCCGGCTTGTTCTGACGCCCGGAACCGAAGGCATGAAAGGCGCAATCGCAAAAGCCGAACAATTAGCTCGTGAAACGCCCAATTCCTGGATTCCCCAGCAATTCGAAAACCCGGCCAATCCTGAGATCCATCGCAAAACAACTGCCGAAGAAATCTGGGACGATACCGCTGGAAAAGTGGATATTTTTATTTCGGCCGTAGGCACCGGCGGAACGATTACCGGCTGTTACGAAGTCATCAAACCACGCAAGGCTTCATTTCAGGCGATCGCAGTCGAGCCCAAGGATTCGCCAGTCATTTCCCAGACACTCGCCGGCCAGCCTCTGAAACCGGGCCCCCACAAGATTCAAGGCACCGGCGCGGGATTTGTGCCCAAGAACCTTCACCTCAAGGATTCGAAGGGACAAACGCAGATTACCGAATGCATTCAAGTGACCAATGACGATTCATTCGCCATGGCTCGGCGCTTGGCGAAAGAGGAGGGGATACTGGTTGGCATCTCAACCGGCGCGAACGTCTGGGCCGCAATCGAGGTCGCGAAACGTCCCGAGAACAAAGGCAAGATGATTGTCACAGTCGCATGCTCGACCGGTGAGCGCTACCTGAGCACGCCGTTAGCGGCAGAGGCCCGAGCGGCAGTCGGTGGATAAACTAGCCCGGGTTGGACTTTAGTTGCTGGTGGTTTCGTGGCCCGCCAAGGTTAGTGCCCCGGCGAAATCTGAACCAAACCATGTTCGAGTGCGTATCTGTCTAAACGCTCTCCTAATTTGTCGGGGTCTGTGTAAAGGTCCCGAGTGATGCGCTCCAACTCCAAGTCCCAAGATGGACGTGGAGCGTCTGGCTCGTCAGGGTACTCGGGCATGACGCCGGATCGTTCACTAACGTCACGAGGAGGATCAATATTTGGAAACAATAACTGCTTCGCCGAAACCAAAAGAGCATGGCAGCGCATTGCTTTCAACTCTGCCAAAGACTCCAGCGTCTCTCTGTAGTAGTCGCCCGAACTATTGTCAAAGAATTGACCAATGCCGCCGTTGTCAACCTCACCTCGAAACACGGAGACCAAGAAGTATGTTCGCTCCTGTTGGGATAAACGGTAAACGCCGTCTGGAGCGCTGTAAACACACTCAACCAATGAGGTCCAATAATTCCTGAAAGCATCTGGCTTGCGACGCTGCTGATAGGCGCCTCTTGCTGCCTCAATGTGTTGGCGAATGCCCTGTTTGCACGCCATGCAAAGACCACCAGTTCGCGCAGCGGTGGCGGCAAGCATGGTTGCGCCGCACTTTGAACAGGTCGCTTGTGCTGCGGATGACATGGTGACCCGGATGGTTCCTACCAAATAATGGTCATGGGACGAGAGTAGGCTCTGCTAAGTGGGCTGTCCATCCCATCTCATGCAAGTTCCCGTCCTCGTTCCGTTTATGGTTAGCGCGTGAGCTTCCAGTCACCGATTTGACCATGGCCTGTCCGAAATCGATTCTTATCATTGACGCATTTATCTGGCAGGGACAGTCTGGTCACGTGAACAGCCCGCGGGATATCAAGTTTTCAATTCCTGTTCGTTAATCCGAGAAAGGTCAATATGAGCGATGAAACGAAGGTCAACATCCACGAGTTTATTAAGCAAGAGATCGAGCCTCCTGCGAATACTCTGATTAAGGAGCAGAAAGAGGGTATCGGGAAGTTAGCGAAAATCATGCTCGATCTCGGCAAGGCGATCGACAAACCCGATTTACGCATGGTGTCTCTGCTTTCAAGGGCACTGGCCGCCGAAAGCCCCTTGATCGCCAATCGCCTCAGCCGGACAGCCAAGCTTTTGGAGCGGCTCGAAGACGCCGAGTCTGAAACCGATCTCGACACGGATCTCAAGGAACTCGAGGAAATTACCACCAAGCTCAGCGACCTTGAAAAGAAGCTGAAAGCTAATTACACTGCGATTAAGGAATATCAGGACAAAGCCAACAAAGCCCTGAACGAGCTATCGGATGCCGAAGGCGATGCGGCTGAACAGTGGGCGGCCCATGAAGCGTGGCTGCGAGGACAATTGGAGAAGGCCAAGTGGCGGATGCAGGAAATTCAGAAAACAAGCGACCAGGCAAAAAAGGCCGCCGCCAACCGGGATGAAAAAGCGCTCAAAGATGCGGTTGATGCCGGCACGGCAATCCGCGATGCGAAGCCGACCACAAAAGACATCCAGAACACGTTTTCAAAATTTTGCGAGGATGTGCATCCCGAAAAACTGACGCAGGACCTCCAGGACCAGTTCAAGCGGGACCGCGACAAGTTTCAAAAGATAGTTGACGAAATAGCGGATACAAACGCGCAAGTCGCGAAGGTTCAGGAGCAAATCGAGAAAATGGAAACGGCGCCCGTGGACGCAAAGAAGGTGTCCGCCACGCTCAAGATCCCGACTCAATACGATGGGAAAGTGAAAAAGGCAGTGGAAATGGATCTTGCAGCGGCCGGAAAAGCTCTCGAAGCCATTATGAAAGATCTCAAGACGCCGATGTTAGCGAAGGACATTATTACGAAATTGGAGAAGGCAAATCTGGTATGATGCGGCCTCAACTCCAATTCTAACCCTCAAACCCAGGATAGACAGATATGGCAGACGCTGAATTAACGAAGTTCACCAAAGCACTGGAAAAGTTGTGCGTCGATTGCGGCAGCGACGTAAAGAAACTTCTGGCAAGTTGTCACAACTCAATCAATAGCCGAATGACAAAACTCATTGGCGACATGGAAAAAGTCGCGGTCCCCAATTCAGCCGCGGCAGATCTGGACAAAGTCCCACAACTGGTCAACGCCATCCTGAAACGAGAAAGCTCCAAATTTGCCAGCATTTGCGTAATGAGCGCCTCGGTCGACATCGATAAACCGGGTGGAAGCGTCTCTGTGGCGGCTTCTGGCGTCAGTGGCCCAATGGCGACAATGTGATGAAAACGTTGAAACGTTAAAGACGTTGAATCGTTGAGCCGTATAAAGGACCCTGAGGAACGCGTTTACCTGGCATCCTCGTCCTTATCCAATCTGCGACGCGCAACTAACGGGCTGAAAGGTTTGACCGGTGAATGGGCGGGTTCTCGAACGCCGCTATCGTCGGGGCCGACCTCCTCCACGCGAACCAGGCAAACATCATCCCGCTTGTTATCATTGAAATAATCCGCCGCCTCAACGATTGAAGTCGCGGGCACTTCATCATAGTACATTTTCCCGCCATGCTTCCAGTGCATGCCAAACTTGTACATCTGCCACATATGAACTAATAAATATGGAGTGCAATATTAGCCGCAAAATATTACGCCAAGAAAGGAAAATAGGCGCTCGCAAGCGGCCCGTCCGCTTCGTTTGTGAAGTGAATTAACTCCGCGGCGGCCAAACTGCGTCGCCCAACTCTAGCGGAAGCTGTGTCGGGTCCACCGGATACAACAGCTTCTCGTCCAATTTCTCCCCCGGCTCCAACTCCTTTTCCGGTGCACCGACGATGAGCCAGAGCACGTCACTGTCCGTATCGTTGAAAACCTGGCGCAACAACTCTGGCCCAACGAGAACTCCTCCATGCTTGGGCACCGTAATCGTCTGGTCGCCGATGCGCATCCGTCCAACACCTTCAATCACGAAATAAAACTCCTCCATTTTGGGATGGCGATGCAGTGTGTTGGTGCTCTTCGGCGGGAGCCGCCAAAGTCTCGCGCTTAAAATTTCGCTTTTTGTGCGCTCCAGAAAATCCGCATTCGGAATTTTCATCATGTTGGAGAGTCGCCAGGAAAGGTCTTCTGGCTTGATGACGAAGAAAGTGTTGATGGGAGTCATAGATGATTGCTACTTACGCAAAGTCCAAGCCTTGATTACTGGGAAAAAACCCTCGCCCTCTCTTATTGCTTTCCGATCAGATCGTCCGTCGTGTTGAAGGTCCTGTCGGTGCCAGCCGAAATAACCGTCGGGTGCCCTTCCTGAAGGATATAGCGGAGCGGCGTTCCCCAGGCATCCGAAAGCAACCTGGAGGCAGAATTCACCTGACCTTCAAGGTATGGCCCTTTCCAACCTTGTATGTCTGAATTGGTAACCAATACCGACAAGCCTTCCCCTGCATTCGGATACCTGCCGCAGTCCGCCGCAAACTGTCTCAGTGCAGTCTGGATATTCGACAGTTGGATTTCCGTTTCGGTGTGCGTCGCACCTGGATCGGAAGGAGAACATCCCAGCAAATGGGCGAAGAAGAAAACCACACAGCTCCAGTAGGTGAAAAGAATGCCTTTCCGCGATTTCATAAAACTATCCGATTGCTACCACCGGCCACCTCTTCGTTGTGATTTGTCGGAGTTAGATGAACCTGATTTTAGGTGGCGTTCTCATCTGCAAGCATACGGCCGGTCTTCAGGAAATAGTTTAGCTCTTTTTCCCAGGCCTGCATGAACTTTTGATAATAGTCAGCTGTGAATTTCGCGACGAATTCGCCGCCAGCAGGACCAATGCTGGTGTGACTGTAAGTAACATCGGCAAAACATCCATCGCCGTTTTCGGAGAGCTGAATCTCCAACCGACAGGCTGTCACACCCGGCACAATCTTCAACATTTCAACAAACCATTTTTCCGGCTCGTGACGTGTGATATACCAAATTGCCCTTCCAGGTTTGTCCGGCGTGATGAAGATGCAATCGCGCTCGGCAACGCCAGAAGAACTGATAACAAGCTCCGGCAACCATCCGTCCGCCCATTCCGTTTCCCGCACCGGGCACAACAGCGGAAAGACCTTCGCTGGCGCGGCATGTAATCTTTGCCTGAAGGTATGCGTTACTCGATTTGGTCTCGTGATATGCATGATTGCCTATGTCCAAACTCAGCGACCGCCGCTGGGAGTTACACTGAGATGCAATGGTGACTCTCGAATTTCATGAAACCTCCCACTGCTCAACGAGTGCAGCACGATGATTGAAATGGCGCACTCGAAAAAAACAGACACGGGAAATACCGTTTTCATCAATCGCCCTCCTGGATTTCAAGTGTTAACAATTGTGTGTTTCCATTCCTCACGACGAAGCGGGATTCTTCTTCCACTACGCTCATATGCCTATCCTTCGGCTTGAGGGCAAAGTAAAGCATCTGGACTCTCCAGCCACCGGGCTCTCCTCGGAAACAATAGATGTCGATCGTGTCTAAGCCAGAGTATGGATATGATATAACCCAGAAGTAGCGGTCGCTGTAACGCCTGATAGGCGGCGCTTCAAACGAAAGACTATTTGTACGGAAGTACTGCGTAATTTGGTTTGTGGAGGCAAACAGACTCAATCGGCTCATGTTGTGGAGCGCCTCAAAGTTGGATGGCGCCGGCCCCGCGAAAGTCAGCACAGCACCTGAAAGAGGGATTAGTAGCAGCAGTATTTTTCGCATAGTCACCTTACAGAAGATTGTTCACCGACATGGCTCAGCGCCTTTGCCGAGCGGTTCTCGAACGCTGAAACGACCAATTCCCGCGGTCGCTCATCTGAACAGCACTCTTCAAATAGCGTCAGCACATGTTCCGCACAACTTGCTGCCCAAACCGCCAGCAGACGATGCTTGGCGACATCAAGCGCGCCACCGCGACGCACTGCAACAAAACGCCGGTCTCTCATAAGAGCTTTTCCCCTACTGATCGATTCTGAGATCCCTAATGAATTCGGCGTCATCCGAAATGTTCCGTAAAGCGAGTCGAGCATACAAATTCGCACAAAAATGCCAAATTTGAATGTATTGCCGGGTTCCTGGCTATCTCCAGTGAAATCAATCCCCTAATCCAGCCCCACTTTCCAATCCTTGCACCGGGTCCTCAATAAATGTTAGATTGCACTGTGTTTTTCAGTCTTCAGGGCATCCTTTGTTCGGACTGCAACAATTATTGGTCAACACTGAGCAAAGGATGGTTTGCCCAAACCAAGCGATCTGATGTTCATTACTGCGCAAGTGAAAATTAATGCTCTGACCTGCATCGTAGCCGGTTCGCTGCTATCAGCCTTTACCGGTTGTGGCCGGGACGACGTCCGGACTTATCGCGTCCCGAAAGAGACGAATTCCCAATTGGCGGCAGCGGATCTACCGACCGGTCATCCCGACGTCTCCGGCGCAGCAGCGTTGCCAGCGACTTCGGCCAACGTCCCAGCCGATTGGCAGGAAGCCCCTCCCGGCGAAATGCGCGTTGCCTCTTTCCATGTCAAAGGCAAGGACAGCAAGATGGCCGATGTTAGCGTCATTCCTCTGCCCGGCATGGCTGGACGTGACATTGATAACGTCAACCGCTGGCGCGGCCAGGTCGGTTTGGCGCCCGTGAGTGATGCCGAACTCGCGAAAATTACCGAGTCGGTGCAAGTTGGTGGACAGGACGGAAAACTTTATGAAATGGCCGGACAGAATTCCGACTCCGGCGAGAAGCAACGAATTCTCGCTGCAATCGTCCGTCGTCCCGATGCGGCATGGTTCTTCAAAATGGTTGGCGATGATGCGCTTGTTGCCGAACAGAAATCTGCGTTTGTCGATTACTTGAAATCATTCTCGTTCACGGGCAGCGGCGGCGGAGCAGCGATGCAAGACGCGCAATTGCCGCCCTCGCATTCGCCCATTGGCAACATCTTGCCTGCAGCGGCACCGTCGGCTCCGGCTTCCAGCGAAGGCAAGCCTGAGTGGCAAGTGCCGCCGGGCTGGAAAGAGATCGACGGTGGACAATTCCTCGTTTCTAAGTTCATCATCATTAGTTCGGACAATTTGCAGGCAGCGGTCAACGTCAGCATGTCTGCGGGCGACGGCGGCGGAGTGTTGGGCAACGTCAATCGCTGGCGCGGGCAGCTCGGTCTCAGTCAACAATCACAAGCCGAAGTGGACAAGTTGGTCCAGTCCATTGACATCGAAGGTGGCAAAGCGATCTTAGTAGATATGTCAGGCACAGACATGAAATCCGGCGCTAAAACGCGCCTCATTGGTGCGATTGTCCCTAAAGGACAGCAAACCTGGTTTTACAAATTGATGGGGCCTGCTGCGCTGATCGAGCAGCAGAAAGAGGCCTTCACGAAGTTTGTTCAAAGTGTCAAGTATCGGTGATTGGGTGATGAGAACTGGCGAGTCATGAACGGCAATAAATCAGCCACGGTGTTGGAAACTCCTCCGAAGCGGGCGAAAGGCTCGCAAGGCAAGGGGCCTTCCGCCGCTGGTGCGAAAGGAGAGAAAGAAAAGCGGTCCGGCGCTGATGGCTTTTTCACGGGGCTAATTGACTTCTTCGCGTCGTTGCGCTTGACCGTCGTCTGCTTGTTCCTCGGCATGATTCTCGTCTTCTGGGGCACACTCGCCCAAGTCGATTTTGGTCTGTTCAAAGCGCAAAATGAATTCTTTCGCAGCTTCTTCATCCATTGGGGTCCAAAAGGAGCCACCTGGAAAATGCCCATCTTTCCGGGCGGTTATCTCGTTGGCGGCCTGCTCCTGATCAACCTCGTCACCGCACATTTTACGCGTTTCAAATGGACCCGTAAAAAAATTGGGATCTGGATGGTCCATGTCGGCGTTATTCTCCTGCTCGTCGGCCAACTCCTGACCGATGTCCTTTCGCGCGAAAGTCATATGTGGCTAAGCGAAGGCCAGGCCAAGAACTATTCTGACAGCAGCTCACATGATGAATTGGCCCTCGTCGATACTTCAAACCCGGACTACGATGAAGTCGTTGCGTTCCCCGATTCTCTCGTCACGAAGAAAGGCGAGCTTCGGAACGCAAAACTCCCCTTCACCATTCGGGTGAAAAACTATTTTGCAAATTCCGAACCCCAGGTGCGCGCTCCCATCGCGGACAATTCCCCGCCCCAGGCAACGGCGGGCATCGGCCAGCGCTTTACATTCCTCGAAACTGCGCCGACCGCCACGATGGACTCACGAAATATTCCGGCGGCGGTTGTGGAGATTTTGACAGATGAAGGTTCGATTGGCACGTGGGTGGTATCGAATTGGCTCGTCGAAGAAAAACTATTGCAACTCGTGCAAACGAATTTTCGCAATCAGTTGGGAGAATCGCTGGCCCAGCAACTCTGTTCCCGCCTGCTCCAGCCGCAAGAATTCACCTATCGCGGCCATACTTACCAATTAGCGCTACGCCCGGAGCGCTTCTACAAACCGTTCAACATTCAGCTTCTTAAATTCAGCCACGATATCTATCGCGGCACGGACATTCCGAAAAATTTCTCCAGCCGCATTCACCTGCAACGCGCCGACACTGGTGAAGATCGCGAAGCGCTGATCTATATGAACAATCCGCTGCGCTATGCGGGCGAAACCTATTATCAATCCGGTTTCGATGACGTTGACCCTCGCGTCACCATTCTTCAAGTCGTTCACAACCCAAGCTGGCTGACGCCGTATTTCTCTTGTATTCTCGTGGCGGCGGGACTCCTCGTTCAGTTCTTAACTCATCTCTTTGGATTCATCACTAAACGGAAGACTACATGAAAGGTATTTCAAAAATTGCCCCGTGGCTTTTCCTCGCCCTCTTCGCCTGCGAAATCATCGCCGTAATGATGCCAAAAAAGGACGGCGAATTTCATGTGCGCGAATTTGGCCGGTTGCCTGTCCTGCTCAATGGCCGCATTCAGCCGTTCGATTCCGTCGCTCGCAATGCGCTTCTCCAAATTCGCAGCACTGGTGATTGCCCGCTGGAAATCGTTCCCGGCTGGAAATTTTGGCATCATCCCAGGAAACTCAAAGCTACAGAATGGCTGCTGGAAGTAATGACTCGCCCAGAAGATGCGGACACGCGCTCTATTTTCCTCATCCATCACGCGGAACTCATCGGCGATTTGAAACTGCAGGATAAAGGCGTCGAGAACTCCGGGCTTCGTTATTACAGTTTTGATGAGCTAAAGCCGGTAGCGCAGGAAATCTTCAAGCAAGTCGAACCCATTCTTAAACGCGAGGAAGACCATCGCTCAGGTTCGGAACAACGCACCGTATTCGAAAAGCAACTGATGAAGCTTTACAACGCGGTCACGCTCTATCAACGGCTCAAATACACTCTGCAACCCGAGGGCGTGGACAATTGGTCGCAAGAATTGGCGGACTTTCAGAAAAATCTCGGCCCCGCTCGCCTGGTAGCACGCGCCAGCGAGAATGGACAACCGGTTGAGCAGGAAGCCCTGCAAAAAATCAATAAGCCGTTTCACGATTTCGAAGACATGTCACGTTTCGGCTATGCGCTGATTGTTCCACCTTCTGATCCCGAAGCCTCGCGCGACAACTGGCAGAATGCCGGGAACAGCCTTTTGGAATCGGCCCGGGCGGATCAATTTCCGGTTCCGTTGCTTGATTTCGCTGCGATGTCCACGGCCTCCCGCAACAGAGACGCTAGTGGATTCAATCGCGCCGTTGACGACTATAAATCCTGGCTGACACCCAAATTTGCCAAAGAAGTCAAGAAAGGCCGCGCCGAATTTTATTTTAACGATGTCAAAGCGTTTCTGCATGCGACCATCATGTATATTTTCGCGCTCGTCCTGGGCGGCGTCGCTCTGCTGACGCTCACTCTCGCTCCCGATATTTCCGAGACGCTGCGACGCTCCGCTTTTTATATCATTATGCTCGCCGGGTTGATTCACACATTTGGCCTCGTTTTCCGCATGGTTCTGGAAGGCCGGCCGCCCGTCACGAACCTCTACTCCTCTGCCATATTCATTGGCTGGGGTGCAATGCTCCTCGGCCTCGCCTTGGAACGGATATACCGTCTTGGCATCGGCAACATTGTCGCATCGTTCGCCGGATTCGTCACCCTGCTGATTGCCCATAACCTCGCCCTCGGCGGTGACACCATGGAAATGCTTCGCGCAGTCCTCGACACAAATTTCTGGCTCGCCACTCATGTCGTTGTCGTCACCCTTGGATATGCCTCGACCTTTGTCGCGGGTCTCCTCGCGATTATCTACATTATCGTTGGCTTGTTCACTCCGATCTTGCGAGAAAAGCTTCGCCCGCGAGAAGCAGTTGGAAGCACAGTCGCCAAAGCTCAGGTTGCAAAAATTGGAAGTCAAATGGAAATCGGCAAAGCGCTTTCCAAAATGGTTTATGGCATCGTCTGTTTCGCTACTCTCTTCAGCTTCACCGGCACCGTCCTGGGAGGGATCTGGGCCGATCAATCCTGGGGCCGTTTCTGGGGTTGGGATCCGAAAGAAAATGGCGCGCTGCTCATCGTTCTCTGGAACGCGATCATCCTTCACGCCCGTTGGGGTGGAATTGTGCGCGACCGCGGCATCATGACCCTCGCGGTGTTTGGAAATATTGTCACTAGTTTCTCCTGGTTCGGCGTGAACATGCTGGGCATCGGCCTTCATTCCTACGGTTTCATGGACGCCGCATTCAAATGGCTCGTGTTCTTCGTCGCCTCGCAGCTTGTCATCATCGGCCTTGGTCTCCTGCCGCTGCACCTCTGGCGCAGCTTCCGATCTACAACACCTGCGCCGACTTCCGGCAAGGGCCCAGTGGGCACACCTGCTCCGGCTGGGGTATAAGCCTCTTGGGAGTGGGAATTTGATGGTTCTCTGGAGCTTGGTTCTCGCGGTTTGGAGCTTTCTCCCCGCTTGAGTTTTCCCCATTTCATCGTATCATTCTATTGTCTTTGACGCCTCGCCATTGTTCCCGTAGCGTCTGGATTCTCGAATCTAACAGCCATGATTGGTTACATCGTAAAGAAATTTATCGGCTCGAAAAATGAACGCGAAGTCAAGCGTCTCCGACCGCTCGTCGCGCAGATTAACGCACTCGAAGCCGAGTTGCAGAAGCTACCTGAAGAAGCCCTCCGCGAGAAAACCGCCAAATGGAAGGAAGAGCTTTCCAAAATCGAGGATAAAGAGGAGCTCGCCCGCCGGCTCAACGAAATTCTCCCCGAAGCTTTCGCCGTCGTCAAAAACGCCTGCCGCCGCCTTTGTGGCCAGGAAATCACCGTTCGCAGCCACCCCCTCAAATGGGAAATGGTCCCTTTCGACGTCCAACTGATCGGCGGATACGCTTTGCATTCCGGCCGCATTGCGGAAATGGCCACTGGCGAAGGCAAGACGCTGGTCGCTACATTGCCTGTCTATCTCAACGCGCTCTCCGGACGAGGCGTTCACGTCGTCACCGTCAACGATTACCTTGCCGCTCGCGACGGCGAATGGATGGGCGCTGTCTATAAGCTTCTCGGTCTAACCGTCGGTTGCATCCTCCACGATCAATCGCCGAATGTCCGGCGCGAACAATACAACCTCGACATCACGTACGGCACGAACGCCGAATTCGGCTTCGATTACCTCCGCGACAACGGCATGGCTACGCGCAAAGAGGAACAGGTCCAGCGCGGACATTACTTTGCCATCGTGGACGAAGTGGACTCGATCCTCATTGATGAAGCCCGCACTCCACTCATCATTAGCGGACCTTCCATCGTTACTCACGACGAGCAATACGGCCAATATCGAGCCCAGGTCGAATCTATCTTCCACACCCAGGAACGCCTCTGCAATCGTTTCCTTTCCGATGCCGAAGAGCTCCTGAAAAAGCTTAATCCAGAAGATGGCTCGACGGTTGAAAATGCGGAAGCAATCGAACGCGAAGCGGGCCTCCTCCTTTATCGCGTCAAACTCGGCCAGCCCAAATCCGAAGGTCTGATGAGGGTGCTGGAGAATCCGGAAAACCTGCGGCTGATGAATCAGGCCGAACTCCAGCTTCATGCCGATCAAAAGAAAGTCGAACTCTACGCCGAGAAAGAGCAACTTTTCTTCGCCATCGACGAAAAAAGCAACGAAGCCGATCTGACCGAAAAAGGCCGCAATTTCCTGAGTCCGAAAGATCCGGATGCCTTCATGCTTCCAGATCTCAGCACAGCGTTGCACGAGATTGATACAGGTCCGGAAACCGACGCTCGGAAACGGCTCGAAGCAAAAACGAAAATTCAGCAGGAATTCGAAACCAAGGCCCAGCGCATCCACGCCATTTCGCAACTACTGAAAGCCTTTTGCCTCTATCAAAAAGATGTCCAATACGTTGTCCAGGATAATAAAGTCATTATCGTCGACGAAAACACGGGTCGCCCCATGACTGGCCGCCGATGGAGCGATGGTCTCCATCAGGCCGTCGAAGCCAAGGAACAAGTCACCATCGAGCGCGAAACTCAAACTCTCGCGACAATCACAATCCAAAACTATTTTCGCCTTTATCAAAAACTTGCCGGCATGACCGGCACTGCCGAAACCGAGGCCGCCGAATTCTTCGACATCTATAAGCTCGGCGTCCTTTCAATTCCTACCAATCGGCCGATCGCGCGCAAGGACGCGAACGATTCCGTCTACAAAACCAGGCGGGAGAAATACGGCGCCGTCCTCCGTGAGATCAAAGAAATTCACAGCCAGGGCCGGCCAATCCTCGTTGGCACGATTTCAGTTGAAGTCAGTGAACTGCTTTCTCGGATGCTCCAAAAGGAACGCATTATTCACTCCGTCCTCAATGCCAAGTATCACCAACAGGAAGCCGAAATCGTCGCTCGCGCCGGCCAGCGTGGCGGCGTCACCATCGCGACCAACATGGCCGGTCGTGGTACCGACATTAAACTCGGCTCCGGTGTCGCCGACATCGGCGGACTGCACGTCATCGGCACAGAACGGCACGAAGCGCGTCGCATCGATCGGCAATTACGTGGCCGTTGTGCGCGGCAGGGCGATCCCGGCTCCTCCCACTTTTTCATCGGCCTCGAAGACGATCTCATGCGCTTGTTCGGTTCAGACCGGATCGTCAAGTACATGGAGAAGATGGGCCTCGAGGAAGGCCAGGAACTCGAGCATCCGTTGCTGAACAAATCCATCGAGCAAGCCCAAAAACGCGTCGAGCAGCACAACTTCCAGCAACGCAAACGCACACTGGAATTCGACGACGTGATGAATAAGCAGCGCGAAGTCATCTACGGCTTCCGCAATGAGATTATCCGTTCCACAGATGTTCGCGATCGGCTCATGGACATCATGGAGGAGGTCGTCATCCAGAAAGTTGAGCAATTCACCACCCCCGAGTTTGACGACGAATCATGGAAGGTTCGCTCCCTCGCCGATTGGGTGAATTTGAACTTTCCGCTCGGCATGCCCGAAAACGAAATCGTCAAGGCCGCCAAATCCGGCACAGAAGTTCCGGTCCCTGGTTCCATTTACAATGGCTTCAGCGCTGCGCAGTTTGCCGTTTGCAACTTCATTTCGGACAAGGTGCGCGACGCGTACAAAATGAAGATCAGTTTCGAGAATCCTGAAGCGCTCAAGGAAGTCGAGCGCTACACGATTCTCAGCGCTATCGATAAACTCTGGCAGGAACATCTCTACGAGATGGATAGTCTCCGCCACAGCATCTATCTCCGCGCTCATGGCCAGCGCGACCCGCTCATCGAATACAAAGCTGAGGCATTCAAGATTTTCGAAGAGTTGATGGTCAACATCAAAACCGAGATTTGCCATAACATCTTCCGCAGTGCCTCCAGCCTGATGGCGTTTGAGAACTTCCTCCGCAATGTGCCGAAGCAGACCACACATGAGGCTCCGCCGCCAACTTTCGGCGGATCAACTTCGGATCCTGCAAAGTCAGACGGCCCGCCCAAAGAAAGCGATGTTGTCAGCGAAGCCGCCGCAGCGATGGAAAAAGCCAAGCCCGTTCGCTCCGGCCCCAAAGTCGGACGCAACGATCCGTGCCCTTGCCGCAGCGGCAAAAAATACAAACATTGCTGCGGAAAGAACGGTTAACGTTTCGAGATTGGCGCGGGCGTCCCGCGTTCCGTAGCGCCCTGGGAGGAGGGTCCATCACGTAGCACGTATCACTTCCTCTGCATCTGAAACGTCCCGTGGTCGTATTTGCACGAATACGTCGAAGAGAAATTCGTCGTATCAGCGTGCCCTTGGTAATAATAGACGCCTCCGGCCAACGCGCCAAGATTCGCCTCACCACGGAATTTGAATCCGTTCTCAAACGGCTCAGCTTTCAACGCAACAGTGTAACCAAAGCTCAGGATCTTCTGGTACTTCGCATGGAAGCGCGCCGGATATATGTCTCCTTCTTTTTTGACGATGCAGCGCAATTTTCCGTGATGCCCATTCACGTCACTGAGCCATTGCCCCTCCCAGCGGCCCTCCAGCCCCGAAGACGCCACAGGATTCCGCCCGGTCTTTCTCCATTCGCGATTGAAGCTGCTGCAACTCGCGCCGATCAAGACAATCGCTGGCATCACAACTACCCACGCAAGCTTTCGAACAGCGCGAATTCCAAATGACCGCCTGATGGGCACTCTATCGAAAAGGCCTTGCTTAGCAAAGCTACCTTCGCGCCGCCCAATTATAGGAGCACACCTTCGAAACGCATTCTCCGCGGTGCAGGTGGAGTGCGGTGGCAAGCTCGAAAGCTTTCGGGGGGACACTGCTCTTGTATCGACCCACCGTGCAGCGTGAGCCAAAGCGCCGTCGCCGCTGCGCTGTGCCGGCGCACTCCATAGGTGGGCCTAAGACAAATTTCTTCTGAAGCTTCTTCCTGCCGGATGAATGCGGCAGAACGTGGCGTTAGAAGAAATTTGTCCTACGCCCAAAGCGGAGCATCTCAATTTTTGAACATCGGGCGAGAGCGGGGGTTTAGCGTCCTGCAATCCCAACGGGATTGCGCCCTCCAGCCCAGGGTTGGCGAGCTTGCGAGCCTACCCTGGGTTGGAGGGGCAGAAGTTTGAACCCTGAAAGGGTTCCGCAATTGACACTAAATACGCGCCCTGCAGCACTCTAGGTGCGTTGCTATAAATTGAGATGCTCCCCGCCCACAGGAGGAGCGGGAATTTTTTGGATTGCAAACGCTCCAGACTCTCTCCTTACACTGTGGGCGATGTCTCTCGATTCGGCCCAGATGGATGACGACCGTCTACAGGTACAAAAATGCCAGCAGGGCGACCCCGATGCTTTGGCGTGGCTCCGCGATAAATGTCATTCGGCCCTGACCAACATACTCGTGGGCCGGGGCGCAAATCGGACCGAAGCCGAAGATATCCTCGCCGATTTGTGGTCTGATTGCGTTCCTGGCCGCCAGGATCGCCCGGCATTGCTCGAAAAATACAGCGGCAAATGCAATATTCAGGGTTGGCTCGCTACTGTTGCCACCAATCGCTGGATCGACCGCAAACGCCGCGACTCAAAGCAGGTGGATCTACCTCCTCTCGATCCGGAAAAACCCGAAGATTCCAGCCTCGACCATTTGCCCGGCCCAGCCTCGGTCACCAAAGAAGATGCGCTCGTGGAGTTGCTTCGAGCCAGTCTCAAGAACGCGTTTGCCCGTTGCCCCGATGACTTAATGGTGCTTCTTCGGCTGGTCTATATTCATCGCCTTAGCCAGCGAGAAATCGTCCGGATGCTCGGCTGGCACGAGTCCAAAGTCAGTCGAGCCCTGAGCCAGGCCATGCATCAAATTCAGACTGACACTCTGCAGGAACTCAAGAAACGCGACCCATTACTCGAACTGACCTGGCAAGATTTCGTGGACCTCTGCGAAACGCAGCAGATCGGATTCTTATGAATTTCCTGCAATTTCGTGATTCTCGCCCGTCGAACCTTAGCATGACTACAAAAGTGAGCACCAATTGTAATCCGCCTCTCCCGACGCCTAATGAGGAATCGGCATCGGCGAGCGCTCGCTCACTGACTTTTGTCGTCACAAAGGCAAGGACCTACTATGGCAAGTGAATTTGAAATTTTAGCCGGCTTCCTGGCCAAGTTCGGCGACGAAGTCGAAGGGAGAGAATCGCAGGAGCTCCCGCAGAATGTTCAGGCACAGCTACGCGAATTGGCTCGAGGAAATCTCCCCGAAACGGAGCGTTCCCAGTTATTCGGCCTTCTGAACAGCAACCCCCAATGGATTGGTCGCCTGGCGGATGAGGTTAAAGCGTTGCGAACCGAACCAAACCGTTAAAAAGATAAGGGCATTGAAAAGTTAAAAGAGCATGGCGCGGCTGAATATTTTGCCGGATCCAGCATTTCTGGACCTTCGCTCAACCCTGTTGCAGCGGCTCGGTCGGATTGGCGACAGCATCCATCCGAGCGAGTTTTCTTCTCTGCTCGATCCGCTGATGCGCGAAGAATTGCACCACGGCTTCCGCCAGGCCAGGGCCGATGAAGGCTCCGTTTGGCTCCTGGACGAATCCCGCAAAAACCTGGTCCCCGGCTTTAACAATGGTCCCCACTCCGAAGACCTCGTCGGCAAATTCGAACAACCCTTGAACGCAGGTCTCATTTGCATGGTCTTCGCCGGTGAACAACCATTCCTCGAAAATGAAGTTTGGAAAAACTCGCAACAGAGCAAATTGCTCGACACCATGCTTCAGACTCGGACGTGCGCCATGATTGCTGTCCCATTCTATTTTCTCCAGGCATGCCGCGGCGTCATCTCGTGCGTCCAATTACAGCCGCCTGGCTCGACGCGGCCCGAACCACCTGGCTTTCGCGCCGAGGATCTCGCTTCGATCCAACGCACCAGTGCGTTGCTCTCTGAATTGATCGAATACCGGCTCCTGAGCCGGACTGTCGGTTGGACCAGCGATTAGAGTGATTGGCAAATGTAATCCTGGTTCCAGGGTAGGGCGCGGTGTCCTCACTGCGCCGCCGCGATGCTTCCCGGAACCAGCTTCAGCCAAGGTCATCAACGCGTGAATACCTGGCCGACGCTCGATGATGCGCGCTCGTTTTTACGCAACGGCACCGGTCGTGGAGTAAAAATCGCTGTACTCGATTCAGGCATCGAAACAACTCACCCAATGCTCGAGGGCCTTGCTCTGGCCGACGATCTCGCCGTCATCGATGATGGCCTCCGATTGGCCACAATCGCAGGCGAGGGCAAAGACGTTTTCGGCCACGGCACTGCCATTGCCGGAATTATCAGACGCGTCGCGCCCGAAGCGGAAATCGGCAGCTTTCGTGTCCTGGGCGAGCAACTCCGCTCCCGCACTCTCATCATTCGCGAAGGCGTGCGGCTGGCTCTCGAACGCGGCTACCACATCCTCAATTGCAGCTTCGGTTGTGGCCGCGAAGACCATGTCCTGCACTACAAGGATTGGATTGATGAAGCTTATCTTCGCGGACGCCACATTGTCGCCGCCTGCAACAACCAGGATTTCATGAAAAGGGAATGGCCAGGCCATTTCCCAACCGTCATTACCGTCAATTTTGCTGGTGGGGCAGGCGTTCCTGCGAGCCGAGATGTCTCCGGGGGCCGCGAGATCATGACGCCTGAGAGTCTCTACTTCCGTCCCGGTAATCTCGTCGAATTCATTGCGCCCGGCCAGGACGTCGTAGTCGCATGGCTCGCCGGCGCAATCAAGAAAGTCACTGGCAGCAGCTTCGCCGCTCCACACGTGGCGGGCCTCCTCGCACGATTGATTTCCGGCTGCCCCTCCTTATCTCCACTCCACACCAAAACCTTGCTTCAAAAGCTCGCTTCACCTCTGTCTTCGTAAACCTCGTCAGGCATTGAGGACAACCCACAGTCGGGACGCCTTTTTAAGCGCGTGACAGGTACGCCTTCCGATCCCGCTCGGAAAGGCACAGATGTTCCCATTTTCCCACTCTGCAATTCTCATGTAGGACTTAGCCTGACCCCCGAATCCGCTTGTTTAACCCGCGAATCACCGAGTTTTGGAGGCCCGACTGCTCTTTGATCCACAGTCTCGTCGGTTTGGGACGAAGTGAGCGGTCGCGTAACCCGCTTTCGCTCACAAGCTGCCCGCGAATCAATTTATGAACGTCAATCCGGATAAGAATCATCGCATCCTCCTGATCGATGACAATCACGCCATCCATGAAGACTTCCGCAAAATCTTGATCAAACCCGCGGCCCTTAATGACGAATTAGCGCAAGCTGAGAACGCTCTCTTCGGCGGCGGCCCGCAGCCCCACGCACTCAAATTGCCCGATTTCCACATCGACTCCGCCTTTCAAGGCGAGCAGGGACTTGATCTCATCGAGAAAAGCCTCGAGGAGAATTACCCTTATGCCATGGCATTCGTGGACGTGCGCATGCCTCCCGGTTGGGATGGCGTCGAAACCACCGCGAAAATCTGGCAAAAATATCCTGACCTCCAGGTCGTCATTTGCACCGCTTATTCCGATTACTCCTGGGAGCAGATGCTCAACAAGCTCGGCTACTCCGATCGCCTCGTCATCCTCAAAAAACCATTCGATAACGTCGAAGTCATGCAACTCGCCATCGCCATGACGGAGAAGTGGCGTCTCTATCAGCAGGCGAAGCTTCGCCTCGACGACCTCGAAAAAATGGTCAAGGAACGGACTGCCCAATTACAGAACACTAATACCGAACTCGCCTTCGCGAACGACCTTTTGAAAGTCGCCACGGAAAAAACCCTGAAAATGGCCGAAGGCGTCCTCGTGGCCAGCCGCGCCAAAAGCGAATTCCTGGCGAACATGAGCCACGAAATTCGCACGCCCATGAATGGTGTTCTCGGCATGATCAACCTCCTCGTCGATACGAATCTGAGTCCCGAACAACGCGAGTTTGCTAACACGATTAAATTCAGCGCCGAAAGTTTGCTCACGGTTATCAACGATGTTCTCGACTTCTCCAAGATTGAAGCTGGCAAACTGATGATTGAAAGCGTTGACTTTGATTTGCGCGACATCGTAAAAGGCTCAGTCGATTTGCTGCGCCCACGCGCCATGGAAAAGAACCTCGAGCTCAGCTACTGGCTGCATCCGGACGTTTGCACCGGCTTATCCGGCGACCCTTCCCGCCTGCGCCAAATTCTCCTCAACCTCATCAGCAACGGCGTCAAATTCACCGAGAAAGGCAGGGTGGCGGTGGAAATTGTCCAGCCCGCTGCAACGGACGAAGAAGTCAAATTGCATTTTTCAGTTCATGACACGGGCATGGGAATGTCTCCAGAGGTTCAACGCCTGCTCTTTCATTCCTTTTCCCAGGCCGATGCCTCGACTACTCGACGTTTCGGAGGTACCGGGCTCGGACTCGCTATATGCCGCAAACTCGTTGAACTGATGGGCGGCTCCATCAGCGTCACCAGCGCCGTAGGAAAAGGTTCCACGTTTTGGTTTACTCTGCCGTTCGCTCGCCAAAAGGCGCAACCCCTTATCAATCCGGCTCCAGAGAAACGAGTTGCCTCCATCGCGCTCGACGGTGGCTCCGCTCGCGCTGCGAACAGCATCACACAGCTCAACAATGTTCGAATCCTGCTCGCGGAGGACAACAAGGTCAATCAGATGGTCGCCACAAAACAGCTCAAACGGCTCGGCTTTCAGAAGGTGGACGTCGCCAACAATGGCTTCGAAACAATTGCCGCCTGGGAGCGCGACCATCACCCGATTATTCTGATGGACTGCCAAATGCCCGAATTCGATGGCTATCAGGCGACCCAAAAAATCCGCGAAATGGAACGCGCCCAAAACCTCGTCCACACCCATATCATCGCCATGACCGCCAATGCAATGCAAGGGGACCGCGAACTGTGCATGGCTGCCGGCATGGACGATTACGTCTCCAAACCGGTGGACGAAATGAAACTGAAAGCCGCTCTCGAAAAGTCAGTCCCAGCGCATCAATCTGCCTCCACCACGGAACTTCACACCGCCAATTAGCCCTGCGTTGGCCGCACCCATCCGCGGGTAATTCGCTGCGAAACTTTTCTCGCTCGCCTGGACTTATTTCCCCGCGATGCAGTAGAAATTCTGCCTGCCACGGAGGAAGAGTTCGTTGCCCACCGCGGCAGGGGAAGCATCAAATTTATCGTCCAGCTTGTTCGCCGCGAGCTTTTCGAGCTTGCCAGAATCCTTCAGAACCACGGTCACGCCGTTGCGTCCCGGGAGGTAAACCTTTCCAGCAGCCCCAAGCGGAGAAGCATATACACCTGACAGTTCCTCAAGCGGTTCGGCATCAATGAGCACTTGGCCAGACTTCGAATCGAGGCACGAAATCCTCCCATTGTTCACAGCGTAGAAGTACAGCTTGCCATTATATAACAGCGGCGACGGAACATAAGGCGTGCTCTTCTTATGCGTCCACGCGACCGAGTCCGTCCCTGTCAAATCGCCCGAACCGCCCAGCTTGATGGCCAGGAGCGAGCTGCCTTGAAAACCGCTGATGCAATATACTTTCTCTGCATCAGCGACGGGGGAGGGGATGACATTACGCGTCAACCCGCTGCATTCCCAGAGCAACTTGCCATTCGCGATGTCGTAGCTGCGGATCTTGCCCGTCGCGGCAGTGACCACTTCAACTTTGCCATCGTGCTCGACAATAATCGGCGTAGCCCACGACGTGTGCTCGTCTCGCTTTTCCTTCCAGAGAGTTTTGCCCGTGTTCTTGTCCAGCGCAGTGATGAACGAGCCATCTTCATTGTCCCAATTCACGATGAGCGTGTCCTTGTAAATCGTCGGCGAACTGCCTTCGCCAAAGCCCATCGCAATGCGCATTTTCCCCAGGTCCTGGCTCCATTGCAGCTTGCCAGACATGTCGTAGCAGTAGAGACCCTCAGAGCCGAAGTACGCGTAAACATTTTTGCCGTCCGTAAGACCGGATGGTGAAGCAAAGCTGCCATCGCCTTCACGATAGCCTTCGTGCGGAAGTTCTTCTTTCGCGACCTGTTGCCAAAGCGTTTTGCCAGTTTTGCGATCCAGGCAAAGCAAAACAAACTGCTCAATCTCACTCGGCGGCGCTCCACCCATCCGTCCACGGCCTCCCCCGCCTGATCCACCCGGACCCTTGCCGTCCGGCCCGGGTCCGCCAGTAGCTCCTGGTCGGTCGGCGCCTCCGCCACTCGGTGGTGCCTCTGTTTTCGCAGGCTCCGCTTTTTTGCCGGTCGGAATGGCGGTCTGAATAAAAATCTTGTCACCCCAGATAATCGGTGTGGCGTTTCCGCTGCCGGGCACGCTGACCTTCCACTTAATATTCTCCGATTCACTCCACGTCGTCGGAGGATCTGCGGATGGCGCAACGCCCGTTTGGGACGGACCGCGCCATTGCGGCCAATATTGATCGGCATCGCCTTTGGCTGAGGCAGTGCGGGCGACGCCGAGCAAAAGCAAGGCCGCTCCGAAAATCATCTTAACCTGTGGTTTCATAGTCTTTGCCGTAAATCCATCGATTTGTGAAGTTAGTTAAGTATATTCACAAGTTAAGAGTGTCAAGGGAACGTGAAGGCTAATCTCTCAGCGCGGTCCGCAAGCCACACCTTGAAAGCTGCGGTAGCGGAGGATTGCCTCCGCTACCCGGAGCTTCAATTCAGATCGAATAGAAGCACTTGAGACGGTTTGGTCGCGCTCAAATCCAGCGCCGTTTCCTCGCTGACTGCTGCGGCGTCGCCACCTTCCAGTTTCTTGCCGTTTAGCGAAACTTCGCCTTCAGCCACATGCAGCCAAACATTGCGTCCGGCAGCCAACTTGTGCGTAACGCTGTCGCCAGCGCCGAGTTTGCCCAGCCAAAGGTCGGCATCCTGATGGATGGCAATTGAGCCATCACGTCCGGTCTTGCTCGTTATCAGGTGCAGCTTGCCAACCGCAGCATCCGCCAGCGACTTTTCGGCATAGCGTGGCGTGACGCCTTTGCGGTCAGGCTGAACCCAGATTTGGAGCAAGTGTACAGCTTCGTCTTTCGACGGATTGAATTCGCTGTGCTGCACCCCCGTTCCGGCGGCCATGTATTGCACTTCACCTGGTTTGATGATTCGCCCATTGCCCATCGAATCCTTGTGCTGGAGCGAACCGCTCAGGATATAGGTAATGATTTCCATGTCACGATGCGGATGCGTTCCGAATCCCATGCCCGGCATCACGAGGTCATCGTTGATGACGCGCAAGCTGCGGAAGCCCGTCCATTGCGGGTTATAGTAATCCGCGAAACTGAATGTGTGATAAGAATCCAGCCAGCCGTGTTCGGCGTGGCCCCGGTCTTTTGCTTTTCTAATTTTCATCATGTCCACACCCTGCCACACGAACAGCATAGATGAGAAAGACCATGTTTCTTGCCTGAGCATAACTTATGAGTATGCTCGCGCTGCGTGGAACTGCGCCATCTTCGTTACTTCGTTGCCGTCGCGGAAACCGAGAACGTCTCGCGAGCGGCGTTGAAGCTGCACGTCTCACAGCCCGCATTGAGCCGTCAAATCCGCGATCTTGAGGACGAGCTTGGCTTTCTGCTTTTGGAACGGAGCGCCAAATCCGTGCGTCTAACCGATGCTGGCCGGACGTTTCTAATCGAAGCTCGCGCGGTTCTGCAACGGGCTGAAGACGCGGTGAAAAAGGCGAAAGCGGTTGCGACTGGCGTGGACGGCGAACTGCACGTTGGTTACGCACCCTCACTCACGGCGCGGATCTTGCCGCCGACGTTACGTGCGTTTCAGGCGGAACTGCCGAACGTGCGCGTCAAGTTGCATGATTTGTCCACCGAGGAAATGTTCGCTGGCTTGCGCGAAGGGAAATTGCAACTTGCATTTGTGCCAAAACCGGTTGGGCGAATGTTGCGAGAGCTATACTTCGAGGCCTTAATTCGCGATCCCATCCGTCTGGCGATCTCACCAAAACATCCACTGGCGCGACACCGCGCCGTCTCCGTAGCCGAAATCGCGCGTGAACCAATTATCGCTTACAGCCGAAAGGATTATCCCGACGCGCACGAATTGTTGGATAAGGTATTTGCGCCTGCCAAAGCCAGGCCGCGAATCGTCGAGGAACACGATAGCGTCAGCGGACTCATTGCCGCAGTGGAATCTGGCGCCGGCTCGGCTGTTGTGACCCGGACTCTTACTTGTACGGCAGGCGTGCGATTGAAACTCCTGCCGATTTCGCCCGCGCCAGATCCACTGGTCATCGGCATCGTCTATGCGCACAAAGGGCCCAACACGGCGGGTGAGAAATTTTTGAAGTGCGCGAAGGAAAGCGCCAAAGGACTGTCTGCAACCGGGTAACGCCAATCGGCACTTTATCTTCGTTTTTACGATCACCATACGGCAACTTCGCCTAACAGAAGGCGGTCAATCCGAATGTTTCATTCCGGCCCGTAGCAGCTTGGTCCGGTATCGGCTCTCGCAGAAATTCTCGCACGGCGCCCGAGGCGTTCTACTTTCTCTTCTGCACCTTCGCAGCCACTTTCAACCGCAATGCATTCAATCGTATAAACCCTGTCGCATCATCCTGATTGTACGCTTTCGTCGGGTCCGCCTCCATCGTCGCGATTGCCGGATTATACAAACTCACCGGCGATTTTCGGCCCGCAACCATGATGTTCCCCTTGTAAAGTTTCACGCGCACGGTGCCGCTCACATTTTTCTGGCTTTCCGTCACAAACGCCTGCAACGCCAGCCGCTCGGGCGCAAACCAATAACCGTAATAAACCAATTCCGCGTAACGAGGAATCAGCGAATCGCGAAGATGCATCACTTCCCGGTCCATCGTCAGCGTTTCCATTTGGCGATGCGCATAGTGCAGGATCGCGCCGCCGGGCGTTTCATACACGCCGCGCGATTTCATCCCGACGTACCGATTCTCAACCATGTCCACTCTGCCAACCCCGTGTTTGCCGCCAAGTTTGTTCAGCGCGCGCATGACCGCCAGTGGGTTCATTGCTTTCCCATTCACGGCGATGCAATTGCCCTTTTCGAATTCGAGCGTGACGTATTCCGGTTTCTCCGGCGCATCTTCAGGCGCAACGCTCAACTTAAACATGTCTTTGTTGCTTGGCGCGAAGGCGTCCATCCATGGATCTTCCAGGATACCCGCTTCGAATGAGATGTGCAGAAGATTGCGATCCATTGAATACGGCTTTTTGGCCGACGCCTGAACGGGAATGTGTTTCTCGTCGCAATAAGAAATCATTTCTGCGCGGCCGGGGAACTCATCGCGGAATCGAGCGTCTCGCCACGGAGCAATCACTTCCAATTCCGGAGCCAGCGCCGCTGCCGTCAATTCGAATCGCACCTGATCGTTGCCTTTGCCGGTCGCGCCGTGTGCGAGAGCGTCCGCTTTCTCTTTCTTCGCAACCTCGATCATGCCTTTAGCGATGAGCGGGCGGGCGATGCTCGTCCCCAGGAAATATTGGCTCTCATAAACCGCGCCCGCCTGAAGCATCGGATAAATGAAATCGCGCGCAAATTCCTCCTGCAAGTCGGCGATGTAACACTTCGAAGCGCCGGTTTTCTTTGCCTTCGCTTCGAGACCTTTCAATTCCTCTTCCTGGCCGATGTTGGCGCAGTAGGCGATAATCTCGGCATTATACCTTTCTTTGATCCACGAAAGTATTACCGACGTATCCAGCCCGCCCGAATAAGCCAAAACAATTTTCATCCGCGTCAATTAATGAGATGCAGTGGTTTGCGTAAAGGAGAAACACAAAGCGCGGATGAACTCTATGCACGACGACAAAAGTAATTGCGTTCCACTCCGCTCCCCATCCGATGGGGAGCGGGTCGGGGTGAGGGGAACTTCGCTGAGACTTTCGACGTTGTGTATATTGAGTGCAACGATTGATTCCGATTAACAAATGTAACATCCGGAAGCGTCACGGAATCGCGCGATGAGTAGCCCGAGCCGGGTCCGCCATCCGCGCCCGCCCTTGCAAATAGAATTACTTTTGGCAATGACTCTCGTCCAATTCTGGAAGCGGCTGCGTCCGCATGACGGGCATAGAAGCTCTCCTTACTCATCTTCCGGCAACTGAGTCCGTTTTTGCTTGGTTGGGAGCGCAGGCGCGTTGGTCGCGCTTGTTTCGGCAGTTGCGGTCTCGCGCAGGAATCCATCCAGAACGGCAAGATAGCCGTCGATTGCAAATCCGGCCTCGTCGCCCAATTCCTTTTTGGCCGTGCGCAGTTGATCCGCCGCGGTTTTTGCCTGGGCACGGATATCATCTACATTCAGGCTGCCATTCATTAGCCCGCCCATCATCTGATTGAACATTTCCGTAGCTTTCGGATCGGCTCCGGCGAGAATTTGCTGCTGCACCTGCTGCATTTGCTGTTGGACTTGCGGGGCATTGGTGTTTGACCGCAATTGGCGAATGGCTGAAGCCAGATCCGAATTGGCGCTCGCGCCAGCGGGAGAGAGTTTGGCGGGCGGGGCGGTTATCACTGCTGGAGTCTGAACGGGCGCCGGGACTGTGTTGGTCCCTAACGTGATGCTGGCGATTTTGCTGCGCGGGACCTTTAAAGTTCCCAGGACATCGCTCTGCACGACGACGGTTTCGTTGCTCATGGTCACCACCTTGCCGATATAGCGCTCGCCATTCTGCATGTTCACCTGGTCGGCATGCGCGCTTGGAATTATCAACAGGGCGAGCCCCCAACATCCCGCCAGCAGCCCCATATTCTTCTTGCTCATATAATCCTCTCTTCGTTTGGCAATCAAAGTCGCCAACGCCTCATTTAGTTAGCTCATTCTCGGGGCAACAACAACCAAAACCGGCTGCCTCGTCCCGGCTCAGATTCCACGCCCGCTTTCCCTCCCATTCTTTCGACCGCTTTGCGCACGATGGCAAGTCCAATTCCCGTACCCTCGTATTCGGTTGAGCGGTGGAATCGCTGGAACATCAAAAACATCCTGTCTTTTGCTTCTGCGGGAATTCCGATGCCGTTGTCCTCTACCCACAGCCGAACGTAGTATTCGAACGGCTCCGTCCAAATCTGAATCCGAGGTTTGCTGCCTTTGGGCACGAACTTAATCGCGTTGCTTAGCAGGTTATAAATGCACTGGGTGAGGGACGCCTCATGCCCGATAAAGGTTAACAATGGCGTCCGTATCTCGATTTGCGCATTGGGCTCCTGAAATGTAGGATGCTCCTCGATGATCTGCCGAATCAGTTTCTCCGTCTCGAGCGGTGTTCGTTCAATCGGCGCAAGGGTGATGCGGCTGTAGGCCAAGACATCGCGGATGAGGCGATCCAGACGACCTGCGGAACTGATTACCCTATCCAAAAGGTCTTTGCCCTCCGTGCCGAGGCGTTCTCCGAAGCGCAGTTCCAGTATTTCTGAAAAACTCGTAATCGCGCGCAACGGCGCGCGCATGTCATGTGACAGACTGTAAGAAAAAGCCTCCAACTCCTCGATTGATTCGCGCAACTTTCCGGTCCGTTCCGCCACCGCGCGTTCCAGGTTTCTGGTGTGCTCTTCCAATTGGCTCTTGGCCTGAGCCAATGCCAGCGCGGATTTTTTCCGTTCGACAGCATAGCCCACTGGCCCAGCGATGGCCTGTCCGATGCGCAGCTCTTCAGTCGTAAAATGATGCGGCACATCGTAATAGACCATGAATTTGCCCAGCAGCCTGCCCTCGTAAGTCAACGGAATGAACGCCAGCGAACGAATGCGTTCCAACTCCAATTTCTGGCGAAGCTCGGCCTCCAGCTCGGCCTCCGTAACATCTTCGATGCAAACTGCCCGTGGGTTCAGTTCATCGGGTTTCCATGGCGAATGCCCTTCAACCGCCTGGCGATATTCCTGCGATAGCCCGCGCGCGAACTTGAAGCGCATCACATTTTCGTCATCGTAAAGTAAAATGGAAGCGCGGGTCGCGCCGAGGCACTTGCAAATTGCCGTAACCGCAGCTTCATAAATCTCGGGCAATGCTTCCGCTCGATTCACCGTCTCTACCAGTTGGAGCAATTTCGCCTGCCGCTCTTCGGCGCGCTTTCTTTCCGTGATGTCACGGATCGACCAGCGAAGCCCAACCACGATCCCGCGGGCGTCTGTGATGGCGTTAACACGCAGCGCGCAAGGAATTTTGTCACCATCATTCGTTGGTTGCAGTGCGGCCTCCATCCGTTCCGCCTGTTCGGAAGGCTCAGGCTTTAAGTGCGGCAGTTCGAGTAATTTCTCGCGGTCCGACGGCGAGAAGAATTCTGCGAATGGAAGCCCGAGCAGCAACTCCGGCTCGCGCAGCAACAGGCGGCAGGCGGCCACGTTTACGTCCTGAATCTCCCCCGTAAGATTGGTCACTACGTAACCATCCGGCGCGAAATTAAATAACTCCTCGTAACGCAGCCGCTCGAATTCCAAGGTCGCGCGGCTCGCGACCAATTCCTCGTTTTGGCGAGCCAGCTCTGCCTTGGCGAGCTTGGCTTGAAGAATTCGCTCGCCTTGCGACCTTCGCGCCACACCATTACCAATGTGACCGCGCCCCGGTTTTCCCGGCGCAACCGTCCGCGTTGAATTCCTTGGCGTCGTGCCTTTTTCTTCTTTCCTTCGCACTCTCATGAGGCTGGGTGGCCTGTGAGCCAACTGGGTTGGTTCACCCATTATTTACCACGAAAATATCGTTGCCGCAACTAGGTGTCGTGGCCGAAAAGGGGCTGGGGTCGATGTTCAATGTTTCGATGTTTTCCGTTCCAATCCATTCGTCCCGCGGGGTGTGGGACAATAATCTTCAGAGCCATCGTTTTGCGCGGTATTTCGTCAAAAAGAGTATATGCGACCGTATATGCGGGCCGAAGGTTCCGGTCGCGGGAATTAGGTCCTTCCGGCCGCGAAGTTTGTTTGAGCCGCGAGGCATGGGTCGTTCTTCCCAAACTACGTTAGTAGTTGCCTGTTTATAGCACACAACGCCCCAAGATCCCCACCTTTTGTTTTCAACGGCGCGCGACCAGGTGTTCAGAAATATCCAACGTCAAATCGCGCGCCGTTGAAAACAAAAGGTGAGAACA
>Ga0193709_1000032_pt1 | contig 68840 bp, 53 predicted proteins | sample H3c2metaG_FD_160571 | JGI IMG/M metagenome (GOLD analysis project Ga0193709, IMG submission 160571) | Soil microbial communities from a riparian zone of the East river system, Colorado, United States - H3c2 | ecosystem: Environmental > Terrestrial > Soil > Riparian zone | place: USA: East River...
TTTGTTATGACCGCCAGGTATGCACCTATGTCGTTAGTTTGGGCACCTTTTCGCGTGTAGCTGCTGTCGGTTGCACCGGAAATATTGCTGCCATTTAAAAGCCATTGATAACTGAGCGGCAGAGTCCCGCTGGCTGAAACAGTAAACATGGCATTCTCGCCGGCGATATTCGTCGTGCTTTGAGGTTGCGACAGAATGTTCGGGGGCAATGGCGAGCCGGGCAGTGTCGTGGCGAAAGCTTCAGTGGAATTAGCTGACGCACCTAAGAAATTGGTGGCATGGACTAAATAGTAATAAGTAGTCCCTGCCACTAGTCCGGTATCGTTGAAGTTCGTGGCATTAGCCGGGAGCGTCGCAATGACCGTATATGGACCGCCAGAGGCTGTGCTACGCGAGAGAATGTAATTGTTCTCGTTGTTGGCATTGTCATTCCAAGCGAGTTTGATTTGCGAAGTGCTGACCGCGGTGGCGTTGAGGCCAGTTGGAGTCGCGGGAACCGAAGCAGTTGGAACAAAGACTAATTTTAAACCATCCACGATGGCGAGGCCGGACGGCTCACTGATAGCATCCGTGATTCGAATCGTGCCGCTGGTCCCAGCAGTGAAATTGAATTTCCCCAGCAAGCTCCAATTGCCAGCGTTGGTTTGCTGGTTGGCAAAAATGGTGGTCGAGCCACCGTTAAAATTAATAACGTGGGGCGCGCCAGCGGAGGCATTCGCTATAAAGGGGTGCCACTGAAAAACATTGTAGTCACCCGGCACGACGATGTTCGGCGTGAATTGCATGTAGGCTGCGCCGGTTCCCTGGCCCTTGGAGAAATAATTCGTCCCAAACGAATTTGTATCGGAGCCAGTCGCGCCGAAATAGGTCGGGCTTGTGGTCGTCGCTCCGAAAACTTTGACGGCGGTCCAGGCGCCGACAACCGAAGCTTTGGAATCGTCCAGAATGATATTATTGACGACTCCCGTAAAACTGCCGCTCGTACTGCCTTTGATGCTGGCCCATTGCACGGAGCCGTGCAGGTCCGTGCGAAAGAAGTTTACTCCTCGATAGCCTCCGGTGGACTGAGTGTTCTGATCTCCACTTGAATAATCAATGAATTCCAGAACGTCCTTGTCCGGTTGGGCGCCGGCGGTGCCTTCGCAAATGACGCCGCCGGAAATAATCGGCCCATAAACATCCTGGAGTGGCACAATGGGTTTGATCGAGTTAGTCCAAAAGATGGTTTGTCCATTAATGACACTACTGGAGCCAACGAGCGACGCCTGCCAGGTTTTCCAGTTGACGTCGGTCCAATTGATCGCGGCACTTGGCGAGCCTTGAAGCCCGGGCGAGGAGAAATGATAGATTTGCGGCATGACCGCATCGCACCAATAGCCAAATTCCTTGTAAGGAAAACTGGAATGAACGTAGATGATGGCAAACGGCGAATGGGCGAGGAACTTGTTTGGCCAGTTGGAGCGCACGGTCGAACATTGATTCCAGGCCAGCGTTGAGCCTTGCGAGCCAATCGCGCCGCTCTCCCACTCAGCCTCCGAGTCCCACACAAACCCATCGGCTCCCTGGTTGAATACGAAATCGGCAATAGCCACTTCCCCAGCCGTGTTGGTCGCATAGGAGCGGTTATAGCCAAACACCAGAACGCCATTGGAATGAGCTGTGTTGACAAGATACGTCGTCAGTTGCGGAAAAGCATAGCAGCCGTTGAAGAGAGTAGTACCGGTCCCGGCCTTAATGATCATGTAGCGGATGCCTTGGCTTTTGTAGAATAGCATCAAGCTATTCTCATTGGTGACGCTGGTAACGTGACCGCCAAGCTTATTGGTTGCGTCAGTGATTGAATAAATCCAATCCCCTTTGCCAAGATTATGCGGATCGATACCGCCATCCCGGATTTGGGCGCACAGAGGCGACCTCAAAAGAAGTTGCAACTCCAAACAAAGTCCCACCAGGCGAAAAACGACCTTTTGAGCACGGTAAAATCGAGGCATCGTTGGCAACAGAATATCCGGAGCGTCGGGAGTGCGGTCAATTAGTTTTGCCCAATCCTGGCGACATGAACATGTTGATGACCGGACGGTCATTGCGACCGGGCGTTGCCTCCAATCGGGTGCCTTCGGCCAATTGGATTTCCCTTGTGAAATTCGGATTTCCGCCTCGGATGAAGTTTGCAATTGCGCTTCCTCGCAGTAACTTTGCGTGTGAGCAATGCGTTTTCAGTCGCCGGACAATGGGCGAGCGAGTTCGACGAGAAGGAACTTCAGCAGTGGGCAGAGAATCTGAGGGGTCAATTGCAGGCTCCGCGGGTTTCGCTTGGACTCATATTTATTTCACCAAAGTATTTCCAGCACGCCAAACAAATTCTGGAAATCCTGCGGGTTCACGCCCAGATTCCGTTACTCGCGGGATGTTCGAGTCAAAGCCTGATCGTGGGTGAAGAGGAAGTTGAGCAAAACGCAGGTTTGACTCTCGCTCTTTATGCGATGCCTGCCGCCGACGTGAAGGCGTATCATTTCACGCAGGAGCAGGTCGAAGAGGCGAACGGGCCCGGTTACTGGCCGATGGAGACAGGCATAGAGCCCAGCCAAACCAACGGCTGGCTGGTCTTCATCGATCCATTTCATTTGGACAGTGAAACCTGGCTTCGGACCTGGAACGAAGCCTATGCGCCACTGCCGGTGATGGGCGGGCTGGCCAGCGGCGATTACTCGCAGCAATTGACACAAGTTTATCTCAGTGGCGAAGTATTTGAAGAAGGTGGTGTCGCGATTTCGATTGGTGGTGATGTCAAGTTGGCGGGTGTGACATCGCAGGGCTGCACGCCCATCGGAGATACCTGGACGTTGACGAAAGTGGACGAGAACATCATTCACGAAATCGGTAATCGTCCAGCTTATGAGGTTCTCGCTGAGACGTTTAATGGGCTCTCGCCGGAGGAACAAAAATCTGCGCGTGGCAACCTTTTCATCGGGCTCGTCGTGAACGAATACCTCGACGAGTTTCATCGTGGCGATTTTTTGATTCGCAACTTGCTCGGCGCTGACCCGAACTCGGGCAGCATCGCGGTGGGCGCTCTGCCGCGTTTGGGCCAGACGGTGCAATTTCAACGGCGTTCAGCCGCAGCAGCCACCGAAGACATGAACGAGCTCCTGGCTCGCATGAAACACAAACTCGGTGACGCAACTATTTACGGCGGCTGTCTCTGCAGTTGCAACGGACGGGGGCAAAACATGTTTGGCACGCCGAACCATGATGCGCAGATGGTTCAGCAACGTCTTGGGCCTTTCGGACTGGCAGGGTTTTTTTGCAACGGAGAAATTGGTCCCATCGGTGAGCGCAATTTTCTGCACGGTTACACGGCGTCTCTCGCGCTGTTTGTAAAGAAATAACAGACTAGGCGACTTTCCTTCCGAACTCAGCATCGAGCGGCACGAAAAATACCACCAAAAATCCCGGGATTGTCGCCAGCATCACCCAAACAAAGAAATGTTGGTAACCGATAATGTCCTGCAACCAGCCGCTAAACATGCCGGGTAACATCATTCCCAGAGCCATGAAACCAGTGCAGATGGCGTAGTGTGCCGTCTCATGCTTTCCGCGAGCGATGTAAATCATATACAACATGTACGCAGTGAAACCGAAACCATAACCGAACTGCTCGATCGCAACGCATAAATTGATTACTGCGAAGTTGCCCGGCTGTGCGTAGGCCAGATAAACGAATACAGCATCGGGGAGGTGCATGATGAGCACCATCGGCCAAAGCCAGAATTTCAGCCCCTGGCGTGAAGCCAACATACCGCCCAGTAATCCACCGCTGGTAAGAGCAACGATTCCAATCGTGCCGTAAACAAAACCAACTTGCCCCGTCGTCAGACCTAAGCCTCCCACTTCACGACCATCCAGAAGAAACGGCGTAACCAATTTGACCAGTTGAGCTTCCGCAAAACGGTAGAACAGCAGGAACAACAGCAGGATGCCGATGCGCTTCTTTTGGAAAAACGCGCCGAATGTCTTCAAAAACTGCTTCAGAAAAGAGATGAAGCTTTCCGCGCTTCCGGCACGGTCATTGGCTGGCCGGGGCAGCATGCATTTATGGTAAATGCCGAAGAAAAGGAAAAGCCCGACGAGCACGCCAAACGCGACCACCCACGAAAGAGCAATATTGCCCGAACGAACTTCGTATAAAGCTGAAGTTTGCGCGCGGAGTTTTGGATCGAGTTGGAACACAATTGCTGCCGGCTTATTCCAATTCTGATCGTCGAAAACCAATCGCGAGCCTTCGACCAATGAAATGCTTTTGTCCCCTGACGCAAGGGCAACGCCTACTACCAGCGCCTGTCCCGGAGGCTTTGAGAGTCGCAGATAAGCAATGCCCAGGTTTCCTCCTGCATCGCCTTTGTTCTTATTTTCGGCGCCAAAATGTTTTCGCAAGGATTCGCCTAGCGGCCCGGAAATGTTTTGTTTCCACCAGGAGTCGCTCTCCGACTTTTTTTCGTTACTTCCAGACATTTGATTGAGGCGGGTGAAACCGTTCGTCGCGTTCCACTCCTTTGCACTCGTTAAAAGTGTGCTTAGAGCAGCTTTACTGCTCGGTTCAGGATTGATCGCAATCTGAGTGGAACTGGCGAGCAGCCGCAAGCCGTTCCCGTTTGTGGTCATGGCCGCCAAGGCATCAGGAGCGAAGTTCTGCATCACTGCCGCTCCGGCTTTCGCGTCCACTCCCAGGTTCATCGTGGGCAGGCCCGTGTGTCCTTGAATGACCCCTGCCAACATTACCAACAACCCTTGTCCGCTGATCATCGAAATTCGGTAAAACGTGCTGCGAATGCCGACGAAGAATGCCTGCTCTCTTTCTGTCGTTGCGAGCATGTAGAAGCCGTCTGCGGCGATGTCATGCGTGGCCGAGCTGAATGCGAGCAGCCACAAGAACGCGAGCGTGTATTGGAAGAAATTAGAAGTTGGAATTGTCAGCGCCACACCGGCCAATCCGCCGCCGATTAACAACTGCATTACCCAGATCCAAAGCCTTCGCGTCTTGAGAATATCCACAACCGGACTCCAGAGTGGCTTGATTACCCATGGCAAATAAAGCCAGCTTGTATAGAGCGCGATGTCGGTATTTGAAATTCCCATTCCCTTGTACATGATGACCGAAACGGTCATTACGACGACATAGGGCAGGCCCTCGGCGAGATAGAGAGTGGGTATCCAAACCCACGGGTTGCGCGAATTCACCTTACCATCTTGTGGTTTTGGCGCGGCCACTGAGGAAGTGCCGGAAGTCATTCGCGCGAGATTCTTAACAGCAACAATTCTGCCCCAGCAAGTGCTAAACGCTCGAACTCGGGAAAGAGAGAGCGTGATCGAGGATATAATTCTAATTCCCTGTCACCAATCACCAGTTACGAGTCACTACTCACATTCCAGTTGCGAGCGATTGCCTCGGTGATACACTGACTCCGACCCAGACTACGTCATTCAAAAACCTGAGCCGGAAAGGAACTTGCAACATGGCTACGAAAACTAAATGGAGCTACGAAGCGGATTATCTTCAGGCCTGCAATTGCGACTACGGCTGCCCTTGCGAATTCAGCGCCCCGCCCACTAAAGGTTTCTGCGATGGCATGGGCGCATGGCGCATCAAGAGCGGACATTTCGGGAAGGTAAAGTTGGACCGGCTCGGTTTGGGTTTTGCCGCCCATTGGCCCAAAGCGATTCACGAAGGCGATGGAACCATATGCATTTTCGTGGATGAAAAAGCCAGTCCCGCCCAGCGCGATGCCCTGCTGCAAATCGCCAGTGGCAAGGCTGGCGGGCTGCCTTTCGAAATTCTTGCTACGACTTTTTCGAAGTTGTTGGAACCGGTTTTTGTCCCCTTCCATTTCAACTTCAAAGGCAAGAACAGCAGCGTGAAAATCGGCGATGCCGCCTCGGCCACCCTCGGGCCAATCTTGAATCCGGTCACCAAGGAACCGGAATCGGTCCGAGTGAAACACGCAACCGGCTTTATCTTCAAGGAAGCCGAATGCGCCTCGGCCGACGAAATGCAGGTGTCGGTGGGCGAACTGAATTTTTCCTGGCCGAAAAAGGCCGCGTTCATAACCAAGGTCAAGTACGGCAACTGATTGGAAGCAGTCCTTAAACGGGATCGTCTGATCATTCTCGCGGGATTATTCGGCCTCACTGGTTTGGCCTGGGCCTACATGATCCGCGAGGCGCGGGAAATGACACTCACCGGCGTTTGTTGCTGCGCCGGAATGAAAATGTCCGGTCCCGATACGACCGCGTGGCCGCTATCGGCATTCGTTGCTTTGTTTCTCATGTGGACCGAGATGATGGTAGCCATGATGCTGCCCTCTGCGGCGCCCATGATTCTGACCTTCGCCACGGTTAACCGTAAGCGGCGTGAGCGGGAGGAACCATTTGTTTCCACAAGTCTTTTTCTGCTCGGTTATCTTGCCGTGTGGACTGGCTTCAGCGCGCTGGCCGCGCTGGCCCAATGGACCCTTCATTCGGCCGCCTTGCTCTCGCCGTTGATGGTGGGTACGAGCCCTGTATTCGGCGGAATACTCCTGATAGCCGCAGGACTGTTTCAGTGGACTCCGTTCAAACGTACTTGCTTGAAGCATTGCCGCTCGCCGCTCAGTTTTCTTATGACCGATTGGCGAGAAGGCAAAGCCGGTGCATTTACCATGGGTTTGAAACACGGGGCTTTTTGCACGGGCTGCTGCTGGTTGCTGATGGTTCTGCTCTTCGTTGCGGGCGTAATGAATATGTGGTGGGTGGCAATTATCGCCATCCTGGTGCTGATCGAAAAAGTTGCCGTGAAAGGATTATGGATTGGCAGAAGCGCAGGGCTTGGGCTTGCTCTTTGGGGAGGTTGGATGCTCGCGAATTCGCTGCGGTAAGCTGCCGGGAACTTTACACAGCAACCATGAGAAACTTAAGCGATTCAACCACCAAATCGGCTCAGCAATAAACAGTCAACGATTGATTGATCGGCTGGACGCGATTGTGATTTAGCAACTTCTCGATATAGATGGAATTCAGTGACTGGCCTTCGGGCATCAAAAGCAAGCCGTTGCTCGTGTAGATTCCGTGGGCGAGAACCATGCCGGGACGTAGATCACCGAGGTTTATCGCTCGTTCTCTACGCGGAAGAATAGTCGCGGGCAAAGCGCGCAGCAAAGTTCGGACGGCATCGGGATCGAATTCGGAACCGGCCGCCAGTTTAATTCGCTCGACAGTTTCGGCTTCGGATTGCGTACTGGACACGTATGCGATTGCCACCGAGAGCAGGCGCGCCAGCCAGGGAATATTCTCTCCAGCAAGCCGATCGGGATAGCCAGTGCCATCTACCCTCTCGTGATGTGAGCGAATGATTTCGCCGACTTTATCCAGGTTGCTCCCGAAAGCGGCGAGTTCCTGGCCGAGAACAGAGTGCTGCTCTATCAAAATTTTCTCTGCCGGTTCAAGGTTGGCAGGATTTTCCTGCCATCGACGGATGATCTGCCGCGGGACACCCACCAATCCGATGTCATGAAGCAGAGCGCAGCTTTCCAGAATGCGAGTTTCTTCGGATGAAAGCTGGAGCACTTTTGAGATGGCGCGACACAGTTGGAAAACCCGGCGCGCCTGGTTGCCTAGCGACGGATAAAAAGTCTGCATTGTGTGCACGCACAATTCCAGCGAGCGAACGAGGTTTGCATCCAACGCGACGTTAACTTCCTCGAGACGCTGGTTTTGTTGAGCGACAATTTCGACCTTTTCTTGCAGCAAATGGTTGAGCACGACCAACTGCTCGTTCATCGCATGCGTTGCTTTTTGGAGGCTATTATTCTGGCAAATCAACTCGTAACGCTGGACGCCGTTTCTGACTGTCGCGAGAAATTCTTCTCGGAGCCATGGCTTGACGATGAATCGGAAAATTTCGCCCTTATTAATCGCGTCCACCACGGTATCGAGACTGACGACCGCCGTGATTAGAATCCGCGTAGCATTGGGTTGAATCCGCCGTGCTTGAGCCAACAGGTCCAGCCCCATGAGACCCGGCATTCGCTGGTCGGAGACAATCGCCGAGAATTCACGCTGCTTCAATTCCTCCAAAGCGACCAGTGGATTCGTCACGCTGTGAACATCATACTGCTCGTGCCGAAGCGTCTCGCGAATCGCCGCCAGGACGATTTCCTCATCGTCTACAACCAGAATCGGCGGCTTGAGATGTGCAGCAGGCGCTGTTTCCGTCGGATTCATCGGGCACGCTCCTGCGGTTCGTCGAGATCCGCCTGCGAAAACCAAACATGGATGGTGCTGGACGATTTGCCCGAGTCAAACGAGAGCACCGCATCATGCCTTTCGGCGAACATCCGTGCCCGAAATACGGCGAGGTTTGCGTCATTTGCCAGAAACGAATCGACTGCCGAAGTACCCACCGGCTCAAAGATGCGCTCAGAGGGTGCCTCAATCGAAAGACAAATGATCGGAACTCGTGGCAGCTTTTTCAACGCGTCGGGAAAAACACTGCTGGCTGATTGGTGAAGAGTAGTGCGGACGGTGATCGCTCCGGCCTCACGTGTGGCTCGCACTGTGCTCAGCACGAGGCCCGCAATGACCCGCTGTAATTCCACCGTGTCCACATAGAGCGGGAGTTGACCCGCTGCGAGACAGAGTTGCAGCGTGATTCGGCGAGACAGAAGTTTCTGAAGCAGAGCGGTCAAATTCGAAACCAGTTCATTCAGATCAAGATAGTTTTTTTCGCCCAGGACTTCCTGATGGAGATGCCCGACGCTATGCGCCAATTGTCCGGCCTGAAGCGCCGTTTTGCGGATGAGATTTAATCCGTTTCGAACGGCCTCGTTCGCTTTAACTTCCGGTTCGAGAGTCTCACTGAGAGAGACGATCCCGGTCATGATATTGCAGAAATCGTGGACCAGCCCGGTGGTGAGGCTGCCCAGATTATCTTTCCACGCCATTTCGACCAGGCGCTGTTCGGCTCCCGATTGGCTTCGATTTGGATCAAATGAATTGCTCATGCGTTTATGCCTCACACGGCCGGCGGATTGTGCTCTGCGGCCCGACAAACGGTGCCGTGGGACATGCCAGGTTGCTTTCACTGGGCGAGCCTAAAAAGGGGGTTAGCCGGGTTGAGGTATTTACGCAAGAAGCAATTTAGTGGGGAAGTCAGAAGAAGAATTCCAGGCAGAAGCACGAGCGGGTGCATACGATCGCTGAATCCGCCGCAGATTTTGCTGCGCCTGCTCTAATTGTTGTTTCTGCTGCGCTGCTCTTTGGCGAACTGCGTCAAGCAGTTCCAGGTTGCGCCGCTCCAGTTCAATCAATTTTGAAACCGCTGCTCGAAAATTCTTTTGCTGGTCCGGCGCGCTCGTGCCTGTTTCACCCGCCTGATGAGGGGCTGCTTGCCTGCACCTCAGCAACCGTGGCTGAAGCAGTCGAAGTGCGTTCTGACAATCGAAGAACAGTGTCCAATCGCGTCTGCAAATCGCTTCCCCCTCGACTTCGGCCAGGCGGCGCCATTCGCGACACGCGTTATCGAGTTCAGTTTCGCGGTTCATGATCTCTGAATTACGCGGCTGCCGGCTGGAGGGCCTCACGCCCTGGGCTTCCCTGGTTGGAGAGCATCGCGGCCCAGGCATCACGCAGGACTGTCAGGTGACGAATGACTTCTTCCACTCCACTGCGGCTCTTCTTAAGATTGCTCTCCCAGAGTCGGCGCTCGAAATAGTCGTAAAGCTTTCGCAACGTGGTCGCGCATTCTCCGCCTTGCTCCATATTCAACGAACAGTTCAATTCGCGAATGATTTCCAGCGCCCGGTGAAGATTGTTGTGAATGCAGGAAATCGATTCGGCGGGATCATCAATTTCAAAGCCGGGAAGCGACCGTTCGAGCGCGCTCAGCGCGCCCTCAAAAAGCATCAGCACCAATTGTCCAGGCGACGCGGTTTGGGTTGCAATCTGACGATAGGACTTCCAGGGATTTTTTACGTGCATGGCAGGCAAGTCGAATTCGAATGCGTCGGGAGTTATTCGCTTTTGAGGTGAGACGCAAGTAGGTGGGCAATGCCGTCCAAAAGCGCATTGGGTGGATACTTCGCGTCTGAAAGAACGGCTCGTGCCTGCGCGATTTTTTCAGGCCGTATATCGGAGCCGCTTTTGAGCGTGCGCTCCAAAGCTTGCGATTGTTCAAAAGCTCCTGCTTCCGCCGCCGGCGCTGCTTCGGGCCGCGCGATCGGCTGTCCCGTTGCCGGGTCAGGAACTCGACCAGGATTTAATTTAATTTCCATAAGTTTTATCAGTCTTCCTGGCAGGCAAACTGTTAACTTTAACGCCCTTCACCCTATTCATCGGCAGACTTCTTGGAGACTTTAGCATTTTTTGCTCATCGCTGTGGGAGCGTAGCCATCAGAGTCGCTACGGTATATTGTCCGAAGCGCTGTGGCGAATTCAACACCGCCCAACCCTCCTCGGAATTTGAGGCGAAACGCCGCGCGCCGCTTTGAACGGCAGGTTGATTGGCATCAAAAACCTCGTCCGCAGCCCACAAAATCTGTTTGGTCCGCGCATCCACCAGCTTCAGCCGCCATCCAATGGCCATGGGTGAATAGGCCCGAAAGACCGTCACCTCGCTGAACAACACGGCGTCGCAACCAGAGTTCTGCCGCAGCGAATCAAAAAAACTCGGAGGCAGCGCCTCCTGGTCAGACCAGACATTTTGCCCAGTGCTGCTTCGCAACATTTCCGGAGTTGCGGTGAAAACTTCGAATTTCTTGGTCGCCGCCACTTCATCATGCAACAATTCTTCCAGGCTGCTGCGCCTTTCGATTGCATCAAAAATTGTTGAATTGCACGCGAGCGGAAGAACTGCCAGTCGTTGAACATTTCCTGGCAATGTGGCCACGGCCCGGTGGATATTCTGTGGCTGATAGGGTGCAACGGGGGCCCGAATTCCCAGTTCCCTCAACGAATCGCAACCCATCAACAAGCCGCCGCTGACAGCCACGCTCAAAAGGCCGACTGCCCGTCTAAGCGTCATAAGTCGTAAATCCGTGTTCATGCTAGGGCGAAATCTTTGAGAGATATTGCAATTGCTGATTCATTTGCGCCTGCGCTTGCTCCATCGCCTGAAATTCAGTCGTCCAATGTGCGATGTCTGACTGCACCAACTTCTCCATATCAGCTACTTGTGTATCAATATCGCTGGCCTGTTTCGTCAAATTGTTCTGCTTCGTTGCAAGCGTGCCGTTATCGCCAATCGTATGATCGAGATAGCTCGACAGCTGGACGGCAATCCCATTCGTCTCGTCAGCAAATAGCTGCTTCACATCCTCGAGATTATTGTCCAGTGCACTTTGCAATTTGTCACTGCTGCTGAGCTTGATCGTATTGTCCTGGCCGTTCGTGTCGATTCCGAGATCGGCTAATTGCTTCAAGGCCCCAGACAGGCCGCTCACCTGCGCGTAAATTGTGCGCCGCAAGCCCGAGCCGATCGCTTCCGCATCGCTGTCCGAGGCCAGAATACCGGCGGTCACCGTTCCTTTTGAGTCCGTCGCACTGGCGGTATCGGTGCCGATCAGATTTTGGACCTGGTTATAGGAAGTAATGAAACTGTTGATGGCATCGCTAATTTTGCTGGTGTCCGAATTTACGGTCACTGTCGTCGTGCCCGTTTGCAATGCGGTAACCGATAGACCTATAACTCCCGAACTCGCATCGGTGATCGTGTTGGATTGGCTGATCAACTGGTCGCCGCCATTAACTGTATATAGGAGGTTCTTTCCGTGACTCAGCGTGCTGCCAGTCAGGCCGGCCGCCGCCCCGAAATTACCCGTAACATCCTCGACGGCGATGTCCATGTCGCCAGTGCCTTTGCCGGTGAGCACAAATCGATCATTGATGGAATCATACGTCGCTGTGACACCCGCGCTCGACCTGTTGATGCGATCCAGCACGTTGGCGACACTGTCATTGCTGGCGTTGAAAGCTATCGAAACTCCATTGATCTTGATTTCGCCCGCGCCGCTGCCTCCATCCGAAACGGCAGTCGACAGATTCGCGGACGACAAAGTTGCGCCCAAACGCACACCACCCAATGCGCTCGCGCTCGTCACCGTCCCGGTGCCGTTATTGTTGAGCTTTGTGACTTGTAGAAAATTGCTCGTATCCGTGGCGCTGCCCAGGACCACCTCACCGCCGCCTGAAAATGTGATTCTGTCTGTGGTTGGATCGTAACTGCCTGTGACCGCATTGTTCGTTGCGGTCGCGATGCCATCAAATACCTGTTGCAGCGTGTCCGTCGTGGCAATCGTAATCTGCTTCCCATTGACCGTAAATGTGCCGGCCGTAATGCCCGTCGAAAATCCAGCAGTTGCCAGCGTTAAACCGGAAACATCACTCGTATCGCTCAATCGCTTGCCGGCATCCCCCGCGCCCGTCCGCTTCGAGGCGGTCGCGAGCTGGGTGATGTCGAAGGAATAGGAACCTTGTGCCGCGCCAGTTCCGGCCGTCGTGTTTGCAATGGTGCTATCTGACGAAACCGCGCTCCGACTGTCGTAAAGAGTCGGATCTTTAAGGGCATTTATCGCATTTTGAAGAATGCCAAGGTCAGTCTTAACGCTGCCGTAAGCGTTGTTCTGATTCTGGAGGGTCGTTTGCTCGGTTCGCTGTTTGGTTTGGGGCGCGCGCTCGGCCTGGGCAAGTTGATCAATCAACGATTGCCAGTCGAAACCGCTCGCCAATCCGCTTAATGAGACACCCATAAATTTTCTTATCTCGTTGTCGGTTAATTGAGCCAAAACTTTAATTCTTCTTTTGGCTTCGAGGCACGCTTCCAGGGAATGTTTTCGATATCAATCCGTTCAACATCGGCATTATCAAGCACTTACAAATCTCCCCATCAGTAGACCGTTAAGCGGGAGGGTTGCGGGAATTCATTATGGCAGACGTTCCATTGGCAGTTGAACAGAATGGTTTTGCCTGGGCAGCGGCTCCGGCGCGCTTTCGACGATCAAGCGCATGTGATCAAACCAAAGGCGGGCCCGGCGAAGGCGGCGCTCACGGCGAATGAGGGAGGGACAAGCCTGGACCTTTTCGAGACCGAGATTTAATTGTGAGTTCATCATAATTATGTAATTTTTCCCTTCGAGCGTAAGTGAGGGGGTGGGACATTTACGGTCCTACCGTAAAAGTACGGAGGCATTAGCATAACTAAATGAATTGAGTGATTGAATAAGATAAATGACTAATTACTGGGATACCTTTGTTGAGCTGATCAGAATGCCATTCGAGCACGCGCCCTTGATTTGGGGAATCGTGCCGCTTTACTTCGCGCTGTTGCTGAACGAATTGACTTCAGCGAAAGCGAACTTTCGCACAGCGTTGCAGACGGGCTTTAGTTTTCTTTGGGCGAGCGCGCAGTGGATTTATCCCTATTTCAAGCCAAACGATTCAACGACAACTCATGTCGCGTGGAATGCGATGTTGCCGATCAATCTCTGCGTGACATTTCTGGTGTTGACGTTGGGAGTGGTTGCGCTCGTGAGTGGGATTCGGAAGAAGTATCCGAAATACTGCGCATTCCTCGGGTACACGCGATTCAGCAATTATTTCATGATCACAATTTATCCGATGCAATCGCATTACCCGGGGTTTAATTGGACATGGGACCGGTTAATTGTGATTGCCTTGTTTGCGTTGCCAGTGTGGCTAATTTTGCATTTTGGGTTGATGCCACTGAGAAATCGTTGAAACGCTAAAACGGAAGATGAGCCAGAAGGAAAACGCGGCCACGGATTCAAAAGATAACGTTTGGGGTCCGTATCCCAGTTACGATGATATCGCCCGCTTTGAGTATGGTCGACGTATGTGGCGTTTGCCGGATATGCGGTCACGGTTTTTAAAACATTGGACGGACGAGCGGCATCCGTATCGCGAACGATTTCTGCGCCAACGCGAGTTGATTGAAGAAGTGCTTGGTTCCTCAGAGAGTGAGGCGGAGTTGGATCAGCGGTTGCGGGAGCGAGGGAGTAGCTTGCGTTGTATGGCGCGAGAAATACCGCCGGTGTTCGGTTCGTTTTTCTAAAGCGATCGCCGCATGCAGTTTCCTCCGTCGTAGGCGCGGATGGCAGGCAAAGCTTGGATTTCGCACCTCGCCGGAACGTTAATAACGTCCCATTGAGGGAAGTCAGGGAATGACGAGTTTGACCTCGGGGAAATACGTGCGAACCCGATCGGGATCGCGCGTAACAAGCGCCAAACCTTCAGCAGCTGCGTGGGCGCCGATAAAAAAGTCGGGCAATGGTGATCGAGCAATGCTCGTCTTGCCCTCTTTCTTCAGCCGATCGAGATAAGTCGCAAAAGCTTTGGCCGCCGGCACTGCGGCAGAGATCGGAAACGGTAGCAGAATCAACCCCATCGCTTGTAGTATGCTGGGAACTGCCTCAGGGGTTTTCGACCGAACGCTCGACTCGCTTATGACGACTGTATTGCCCGCCGCCCCGTCCCCGGCCGCCGCCTCGGCAATTTTGTCTCGCGCCCAGGCGTAGAAGGGGCTGTCCGGATCCCGCGCATCCAAAACCACGCTAGTATCGAACAAGATCAAAGCTCCCGCGTCTCCTTGCGCAATTCATCCCATGTTCCGCCGAATCGCAGCGGAGCACTGTCAATAGCTTTGAGCGCCTCGGCTTTTGTCATTTTGCGCTGAGTTGCTGGCTTAAGCCGCCGCAATGTAATTTCATCTGCGTCCGGACCATGCACTTCCGGTTGATAGAGATCCCCCGGCTTGAGCGCGGCGATCTGGATGCGATGCGCTTCATCTACCTTGACGGCGTTCATGCCGGAAAAGTCCCATAAACCGGGGCGTATTTCAAGCCCTGGCGGTCAAGAAGCAACGGCCGATGCCGTCGTCGCGGAGGATAGTGCAGAAGCCCAGAGTTTAGAGATGATTGAATCAATGCCGATCAGGAACGGTAGCCTGATCGCGACTGTGATTGAGGCGCTTCCGCTCGACCTTTGCTAACAGAAGGCTACCTCGGCACCTGATAAACCACCATTTCGCCTTTAGCATCGAGGACCGCGAATTGGCCGGGGTTGGCCGTGGAACAGACGCCAACAGGATTTTTCGAGGCTAGCTCGAAGCGTGTGACGCCGTGGACACCGCGCGCGTCCACTTCGAGAAGCATTCCCTGAGACCCGGAAACCAACACGAGCGGTCCACCAGGAACGAAGGCCGCCTCGGGTGACGCAAGATCACGGTCGAGTTCGATGATCTCCTGGCTCCCGCGCCAATGCATTACCGCACCCTGCTTCAGCATGACGGCGACACCCTGGCGAGTATGAGGAAGCGTCGGGCAAAGACGCTCCGCAGTTTGCGGAAGCGTCAGGCTGACCAATTTGCCATCGGGTTGGGTGACCACGAGGCGGGTTTCAATGGCGACTGCTACACCCTGAGCCAGCGCAGTCATATGCCAGTCGTTGAGGTCGCCTTTTCCGTGGCGCACTTCACTTATCGGATCGGTAATATCCATCGTGATTTGCAGGTTGCCGCGTTTGTCGTGGCAGGAAAGGATCAGTCGCACATCCTGGTCAAAATTCAGCGTCCAAACGGCATCAGCTTCAAAGGCAGCGCAGAGGTTGAGCCGCGTCGGAAACCACGTTGGTGTTCCGACGAAGCATTCCTGGTTGAACAGAGCATCCGAAGCCGGAAAGCTTTTTCTGGGCACAGGCAGGGGTGTCAGAGAGCAGAGGGCCAGCATCGTTCCACGTTCGGCAGTCGGTTCGAATAGACAGGTGTCATGGCTCCAATCCCACGAAAGACTTTGAAATTCCCCTTCCCACACACCGCGAAGCACGGTCATTCGTTTGCGAGTAAATCCAAGGGCATAGAACCAATGCCATTCGGAGCGAAGTTGCGCCCACTCGATTTGGCGCGGCAATTCGAAGCGGTGAACAATGACAGGCTTTTTTCCGGCAATAGGAGGCGGGGCCGCGCGGCGAGCGAGCAGTTCAGCGTTTCGGCGCTCGGCTAGATGGCGATTGGCATCGCGAGCGAGAAGCCGATCTTCGGGCGCGAGGCGAACGAGCCGCTCCATCAGCCGATCGGCTTGGTCGGCGGCAAGATCAGCGCGCTTGAGTTGATGGGAGACCAGGACGCGCGAGAAATCCGAAGCGCAATGGCGCACGGATGCATCGGGGTAATCGCGGGCGGGACCGCCCAAAGCAGTGAGCAAGGGCAGCGCCTGGACATGAGGAATCGGTGCGAGGCCAATCATGCCCAGATGTTCGGTCGCAATTTCGTGTTCGCCAGTGCGGGCGAGAATCTGGAACAGCGCGCCAGTGCAGGCGGCGGCCTGACGCGACGAAGGCCAGGCGTTCCGCAGTAAATCGATGGCTTCCTCGGGCAGGCGGAGACGTTCCTCGATGAGCCTCGCCGCGCCGAGGATGTCGTCCTGCGCGAGGCATTCGTTGACGACGCGTCGAATGGCCCCCCCGGCAGCGGCATGATCGCCGAGGCGCTCATAGAGTTCTGCAGCCTCGAGCCAGCGCCCATGTTTTTCGTAGCGTTCGACGGCTTCATGAAGCAAGCCTCCTTCAGCGAGGCAGCGCGCGGCTTCGAGAGGATTGTGGAGTTGCTCTTCGTAGATCAGCGCGGCTTCGCGGAAGAATCGGCCACGCTTAAGGGCGTGAGCAGCGGAGACGAGGTCGCCGAGCAGTTCGGCGTAAATGTACGCGGCGCGGCGGTGGCGGCCAAGTTGCATTTCGCGATCGGCCATCTCGCGGTATCGGCGACGAAGGACTTCCTGGAGATCGTAAGGAATGGCCCAAAAATCGGTGGGACGGCCACCCAGACGTCGCGGGTCGAAATCGGGCGAACGTTGGCCGAGACGTGCGCCGGGCGGAGTAACGCCGCGATGCGGAAAGTTATTCATTGAGATAGCGTGGCGCAAGCCGGCTTCAGGATCCTTGTCGAGCAGGCTCAACAGCCGGTGCAGCTCTTTGTTGCGAAGCTTTTGCAATTGTTCGCCCACCTGGTTCAGTTGCCGATTGGCCCAATTTTCGATGCCTTTGATCCACTTTCCGCGCTCGCCGGATTGCGGCCCGCTCCGAAGCGCGCGCGTAAGTCCTTTGGCGATGAGGCGCTTTAGATCGCGAACCGATTTCGAGATCGCGCCGTCAGGAACTTCGTCATCCGCGGGCGGCAGATCATCCAGCGGTTCGGTCCCAATTTCCTGCGGAGCATCGCCGAAAATGTCATCCATTGTTGACGGGCGGGCGAGGGTGATGGCCGTCAGTGGCGGAAGGGTAGGCTGACCGTGGCGCGCAAAATTCCATTGCCCCGGCTGCTCCGGCGGAGTTTCGAGCAAATCCCAAACTCTCAGTGCGGAATCATTTTCGAAGTAGCTTAGCCCGAGAGTCGGGTGAAGAAAAGCAATCGGCCATGGGCACAGCTCGCGAATTTCGGCATCCGTTACCGGCGGATGCAAAGTCGCATCGGCCGGAATGAAGAGACGTCCCGCAAGCAGGCGGCAGGCGATGGCTGCGGGCGGAGAGGAAGGCACAAAATTCGAGCCGGGAATGACGAGCAGGCCGCAGATTGGTGATGGGTGACGGGTAACTGGTAATGCGTCGTTGGTGATTTGTGATTGGGTTGACGCAGAAATAATGAACAACCGCGTTTCCGTTCGTGCGAGGCCGGAGCGAGCGAGTTCGTCGAGCCAGCGCCCCGAATCATTTCCGTTAAAGAACCAGGCGTCCGTCGCGTGGCTCGCGGACGGATCGTGCCGAAGTTCGAGAGATAGCATCATGCCGCGCTCACAGGTGTGGCCGCTCGGGAAAGGAAATCCTCGACGCGATTAAAGACTTCTCGCGGATTCGACGGACGCCGATCTTCAAAGAAAAATGAGGGACCGCAAACGTAACCGTCGGAAGTCCAACCGGCGACTTCGCCATCGGAAAGAACGAGCGAAACCTCGGCCAGTGAAGGATCATGGCTTTTCAAATGGAGCAGCCCGCGGCTGTCGAGAAACGCCTTGCTGCCATTGGGCCATTCGGCCACTTGCAAACTGCAACCGACACTGGCAGGCACCGGCAAAGATGAAAATGATAACGGAAGCAGGTTTTGCCATTGGCCCGGATTTTCCTTGCGAATGCAAATGTGCTGCTCGGCAAATAATATCGAACGCCACACGCCCTTTCTTCCGCAGAAAGCGATCTGACTGCCCGCGAAGTCACGAATCAAATCTATGACACGATACAAATTCCAGTTGGGGAGTGTCGGTGGCGGGTCGAGCATGTCTGGCATCCAATGTTGTTGGCGAACCGGACGATTCTGAACCTGCCCGGTCTGCAAATCCAGGACACAAGCCCATTTCGGGACCAGCGTCGCGGCGAACACGCGATGGCCATCCAATGAGACGCACACACTATCGGGTCCGTGACGGCTGCCCGGAGGCAACGGCAGCCGGATGCTTTCGCCTGTGGCGGTTGAAGTGATGACGCCGTTGGGGTCAGCGAGCCACGGACCATCCACGCCTTCGCGATCGAACACAACAATTGATTGCGTCCCAGTAGAATCTTTTGGGAGAGTCACCGGCTCGAACTTGACGTTTTGGCCGTCCCAAACAGGAAACCAGAATCGGTCCTTCGCCCGTAGGAATCGGCCATGAACCCAGTGATACGGATTCAACGCGCGGCCAAGCAGTTTGCCATCCGCTAACGCATAGGCGCGAACGTCGTGCCGGCGGATGGCGAGGATAACTTCTCCGCAACGATGGATAGCAAGTAGTTCGGAGCCGGCTTCCAACTCGGCGACCCGCGGCGTGCCGCCCGTTACCGGAACGGAGAGAAGCCAGCTTGGACGTTGTGTCGTGCTCGCTTTGACGACGTAAACCGTATCTTCAACCCGAGCCATCCACGCCGTTTTGCCCGGAGGTAAATCAGAGATGATGACGCGCCCGCCGTTATTGTAGTCGCGAAATCGAATCAGGCGTCGATCATTGAGAATCGCATAAGTAAATCCATCGTCCGTCTTAATCCAATGTTCCGGACGGCCACTAAACGGCAATAGAAACGGGAACGGTGAGACGCCGAATATCGCGGGGAGCTTGGCGGCAAGCAACGGCTCGATGAGGGGCACGCTCGTTGTCTTCTCCGCAAAAACAGCGGCCAGGTCGAGCTCGGAATCGCAAATTGGCTGCCGGCGCGAGAGCGGCAAAGCGTGCAACTCGAAATGGCCAGCGCAATCGACTGTCGCGACGAAACCAGGCGGCTGTGACGCCATTGTGAGCGCCTTGCGAAATTCGGCATCATGCAAACAGTCGCGGTGCGTAATCAAAACGGATTGGTTCTGTTCACCAGGCGGAGCCGCAGCAGAGAACGCTCCGACGGCGTCACCACAATGCGCTTCGAGTTCCAAACTGCCGAGATGTTCCGTGAGACCTTTTTTGGATAAGAGGTCCACCGGCAGAAGTCCTTTGCCGTGGGCGCGCCAGAATAGAGCTTGGGTGTGTTGTTTATCACAGGCCGCGAGTGCGAGAGCGACCGCGGTAGCAAGGACGCGCGGTATGCCCCAGAGCCGGACGCCGGAATCGAGCAGAACAGCAAGAGTGCCAGGCGGTTCGCGCATCGGCGGTTCGCGCCGCAGATAAAGGGCCTCATTCAGTGCAACGCGGACTGCCAGCGTAAGATCGTCATGGGCCAATTCGCTGAGGAGTAGTCGGTCGAGCGGGCCGCGGTTCGTAATATCGGAGATGCCGCCGACGGCGAGTGCTTCGCGTTGAGCGAGGCGGCGCGGAAGCCGCACGGCCGCCATCAATTCACGCGCCGCGCGAGCGACCGCGCCATATTCGCGATCGCGGCTGAGTTCTTCGATCAAACGACGGGCGCGTTCCGCAACCGGCAGCTCGACATCCGTTTCCTCGGGCAGCGCATCGAGGCCAGTGCGAAGGCGAAGCGCAAGCGATTCGGATGTGTGCAGCTTCAGACCTTCGGAGACAATGTGAAGCTGGCGAATGAGATTGGCGGTTTTGGAACTGTCAGCGCTGCCATTGAGCTCCGCATCAGTGAATGGGCTGCTGATGCCGTTTAGAACAGCGCCAGCCTCGACAAACCGCTCGACTTTGGCCGTTTCAAAAATGGCTTCCGCCAGGACGCACTTCGCTTTCGAGCCGGAATTTAATTCCGGAGGAAGCTTTGCGAGCTTCCCCAACTCCGTCAGCGCGGCCTGGAGTTGCGCTGCGAGTTGGCCGCGGGCCGTGAGGAGCAGCGCGGCTTTCGAGCCGAGTTCCGGCGGGAGCGGCGTGGTCGCGTCGCGCAGAAATTCAGCAACGGGAGGAATTTTGCCGCGGCACGCCGCGAGCATTAATACAATTGCGCCGAACGGTGGCAGTCCATTCGGCGCGAGCCACTGCAAGATTTGAATGATCTCTTCGCGAAACGCGACCGTCGTGCCATCCGACCAAATCAAAACGGTACCCTCTTCGGCCCAGCGCCATGGACTGTTCAGAGGAGCCCCAAAATACGTGATGGCTTGCTGGCGCTCCGGGTTCATTTCGTCACAAATCCTTCCGCAGTTTCGCGGACCGCGCTGCGCGTGGCGGGAACAAACTGTTCGGCCTCGATTCGGGAAAACGTCCCGTCCTCCCAAAGCAGAGCCAGCACATCTGCTCCCAACCCGAGCCGGCGAGACAGGACCTCGGCGCTAACGGCTGGCTCCCACGCGAACCCGGCTTGAACTGCAATGTTGCCGTGGAGCACAAATTGGCGGCCCGGCAAGGGCGGAAGCGGCTTGCCTCGCACAACGACATCTCCAGTCGCGTCGGCTGCGAAACGAAGGTGGCGAAGTCGGATTTCCGCAGCGTTAAGCGCAAACTCACGCCATTCGGCAAGGTTGGTCACCAGCAAATCGATCGGGCGCTCTTCCGCGGAGCGTACGATTCGGACGTGAACAGTGCCGAAACCTTTATCGTCGTGCGAAAAATGACTTAAGGAACTGGAAGACATCTGCACGCGCAGCCATTTGTTTAGAGGCTGCCAATCGAGCGCCGGCAAGGTTTCAGACGGGATGCGCAATTCGATGTTGCGCAGGCGATTGCCGGACGACAGTTCGTAGCGGGCAACGGCAGGAAGTGAACGCAGAAGTCGTTCGATCTTTTCGTCGTTGCCGCTGCCGCGAATCCAAACGAGCAAATCCTTTTCCGCCACCTCAATGCCACGAACCAAACGCAGCGGTGCAAGCGCTCCCCCATCCTCCCGCGCGACGCAAATGACCCAGGCCATAGTGGTTAAATGAGTTAAAAGGTTAAATGAGTTAAATCGGAAAAAAAGGAAACCCGTCTAAGTTTTTGCTGCAGGCCAAAGTTCGGCCACACGTTTCAGAAGCCAGTCGCGACGCGTGTTGTCTTTAATCCACTGACAGCGCCCCTCAAGGATGCCAAGACGGTCGCGCAAATAAGACTTCTCGGCATTCGGCACGGGACCGTTCTTGAGCGAGGTCGAGAGTGCCTCGAGGTCGCGTGCAAGCGCTTCCGCATCCGGGCCATCGGTCGCGCGCGCACGAAGGTGATCGTCGGCAGCGGGTTGTTCCTTATTTATGGCCTGCTCCACCAGCGTCGCGAGGATTTCTTGTTGCTCTTCCGTATCCCAAATGTGGCGCAGGACCCATAGATCGCTGAGGCGCGCCGAGTTACGACCACACAACAGTGCGCTCGCAGCAATAACGCGCTGCAGTTTGACCGCCCGCCGATCGCTAATCGTTATCCCAGCATGCCGAATGCGGTGGACAAGCTCCGAAAATGGCTGCCGAATCGACGCCAGCTCAACATTCACCAACGCCGATTGCGCCACGCGGAGTTCATCGAAATGAAGACCGGATTTCGCCGGTGCGTTGGAGCTCAGCTTCCAGCCCGCAACGAGCACATCCGCAAGTCGTTCGCCGGGGACGTTGTCACACCGGACCCGCAAGAGGAACCGGTCGAAAAGCGCGTTCAACGCGTCATCTTCGGGAAGACGATTGCTCGCGCCGACGAAAACCAGCGCCGCCAACGGACGCGTCTCTTTGCCGCGGCGAAAGATCCGTTCGTTAAGCGCGACGAGCAATGAATTCAGAATCGCGCTGTTGGCGTTTAGCAATTCATCCAGGAAAACGAGCGAGGCCTCCGGCAACATGCCTTCCGTGTTGGTGAGCAGTTCGCCATCGCGAAGTTTTCGAATGTCGAACGGGCCGAATAATTCGTTTGGTTCGGTAAATCGCGTCAGCAGGTAATCGAACGTCTTTCCTTCGAGACGCGCGGCGAGATTATGCACCAGCGCCGTCTTCGCGGTGCCGGGCGGGCCAAATAAGAAAAGATTTTCGCCGCCGACCAAACAAACTCCGAGCAGATCGATAATTTCATCCTTGCCGACAAAATCGCGTTTCATCGGTTCGAGAACCTCAGACGCGAGGCGCGACGTGATTTCCGTGATGGTCATGCGTTGAAAAACAGCAGGGTGAAGTTAAATGGGTTAAAAAGGTTAAATAAGTTGTAGCGGAACAGTTGTCTGAATCATCGCGTTCTTTTTGACGAAAATTCTCTTGGCGATTTCAGGCGCCAGCTCGTGATGCATTCCAATATCAGTGCGCAACAGCTCATCAACGCGCGGATCGCCTGAGCGGCTCGTGTCTGCGGCCGCCACGATGCGGTCAGCATAAAGCCGGGCCAGCGCCGGATGGCTGACAAATGATTCAAGATTTAGTTCGGCCAAATCAGCAATGCCTACCGACGAAAGCGGCCATGCCTCGGCGAGTTTTTTTAATTCTTGGACCAACGGATCGCCGTTGCTGATCTGCCGCACGAACCGAAACAAGGACGGCAAATGCCGAAACAGCAGATCCACCGACCAATCCGTCTCCGGTCCGCGTGCGCCCGGACACTCTTGAGCGAATGCCGCGGCGATTTGCGCTTCGCCGATTTCGCGGCAAACAATGAACTGACAAATTTGGTAGAGAAGACCAGTGGCCCAAAGTGCGGCTTCCGGCGACAACCCCGGCGCTTCGCCCGCGAGTTCACCTTCGGCGCGCTGATTTAATTCGTGTAGTGCGGCGAGCGCCGCTTCGTCCGGCGCAGCAATCGGCTCGGCGCAAACAATGATGCGGCCATCATTGGCGAGTGATTTAACAAACGCCGCGAGGCTCGGACCGGCTTCGGATAATGTCAGGCCGGTGTTTTCCATTCTCGCCCGAGATTACGCGCGAAACGAAACCGGCGCAAGCGCTTACGACATTTGCGACACTGGCTGATTCTAGAAATCCCCGGTTTCTTTTTACTTGAGGCAACAGGAGACCGCAGCTGGGTCGAAGTGCCCCGTGCGGGTAGCACCGAGCCGGAGAAAGCAGCCAACACAAACGTCCGTTTTGATCACCAAAACACCCACACATAAATTCTGGCGGGTTGGTCGAATCGGTGGGGCGAGCGTCCCCGCGAGCCGCTGAATCGGGTTGGATAATTCAAAACGGCCAACGATCGCACGTCTGCAGATAACAGCAATGGTCGCTTATCCGCAAATCAGGCCGAAGGCCTGCTTCATACATTCTGGCGGGTTGGATATTCAAAGCGGGCAACGATCTCTCGCGCGAAAATCAGGCCGAAGGCCTGCTTCATACCAGCCCAGGGCAACGCCCTGGGTTCATCGGCACCATATTTCGTCGCAGGCCAAAGGCCTGCCTCATATCAGAATTAGAACGTCCCACCTCCGCAGTTCCTTGACAGCAAGTCGATCTATCTAACGGGCTCGGCAATTTCCGCGCGCCTGAAGTTTGCACGTGCTGCCCGACATTCATAACCGCGCCTCCATGCTCGCGCGTTTCTCGCAAAAATTTTCCCAAAAGATTTCCGTTTGCAAACCAAAAACTCTGTGCTATTTGATTCATGAACTTAGAACCACGTCAGAGGAGCCATCAAAGTATTAACCGCAAAAGCACGTAACTAAAAACCATGCCCTCTATCACGTCTATTCTACGTAAAGGCTTCTTACTGTCAGGAATGGCCCTGTCAGTGCAGGCCGGAACATTTAACACCGATTTTAACACGGGTGCGCTGCCGCCAGGCACGCACACCAATGCCAACTCCGGCGGCGGCGCGTACCTCGAGTTGAGTGGCGGCGTTGGCGATTCAGGCTGCCTCAAACTCACCAAAAACATCAACGGACAGAATGGCTCGTTCATTCTCGACGATCTCGATGCCGGACAACCTATTTACGGTTTCGACGCCACTTTCAAACTCCGTATCGGCGGTGGCAGTTCACCCCCGGCGGACGGATTGAGCCTCTCAGTTGGGCCAAGTCTGACTGATACCAGCCTCTTCGGTGAAGGTGGTGCCGGAGGCGGGCTGAGCTTCGACTGGGACATCTTCAATAATCCCGATAATCCGCCCTCGCCCCAAATAAACGTCAGGGTTGGAGGAGGCCAAGTCACGTGGAAACAATATACGACTGCCTCGATTCAGACGAGTGGCGACGTGACCACGTGGTGGGCAGATGTTCACATTCACCTGAATCCGGACGGCTCGCTTAATTTTGATTACAAGGGCACCAATGTGCTCACGAACTTCTTCATCCCCAATTATCAGACTGTCGCCAACCTGGGTTTGCCAGTCCGTTTTGGATTAGGCGCACGAACCGGCGGACTCAACGCCAATCAGTGGATCGATAATCTCCAGATCACCACTTACACCACGCCGATGGTGGGCATCAGCCAACAGCCATTCTCCCAAACCGCTCAACAAGGCGACAACGTCGCATTCGACGTTCGCGTGGCGAATACCAACGGAGTTACTTATCAATGGTTCAGCAACAACGTTGCGATTGCCGGCGCGACAGGTCAAACACTCACAATTACCAACGTGCCCGCTGGCGCTTCGGGCAGCGCTTACAAGGTTACTGCCACCGGCCCAAATAATGCCGCGACAAGCACCGTAGTAACGCTGACCGTCACAAATCTCTCTATTCCCTCCAGCCCACAATTGGCCTTTAACTTTGACGATGGTCTGACCCCTCCGGCAGTAACGCTCGTCGGTTCCGCATTCGTCGACACTTCCGGTGGCGTTACCAATTCGGGCTGCGTCAAACTGGTCAACCCAGCGGGCAGCGGAATAATGTTCGTTACCAACGCCGCTGATGGAGGTAATCCAGTCTTTGGCTTTACGGCACGTTTCAAGACCCTCGTCGGAGGTGGCACCATTCCGCCAGCCGACGGTTTCGCCTTTGCCTTCGGCAATGATATCCCGGACCTCCCAGGTGGAAATTTCGAGGAAGGCGTCGGCTTGGGCACCGGCCTTCGCGTAACCTTCGACATATACAATAACGATGGCATCTTTGGATTCGTTTCCGGTGAACCACAGCCCGCGCCCTCCATTGACGTGCGCTTCGGCAACTTGGTCGTGGCAACGGTTCAGTTGCCAGTGTCCTTTATGGAAACCGGCGTTAATCCAGACGACAGCACTCCCGTCTATCAGGACACGATCATCCAATTAAATGTCGATGGCACGCTCAATGTCGTCTATCATGGCGACCTTGTCTTCAATCACCTCCCAATCCCGCTTGCTTCGCTAACCGGCGGCCGCTTTGCCATCGCCGCGCGCACTGGCAGCCTGAACGACAATATTTGGATCGACAATTTCGAGCTCACGACCGTTACCAATTCCGGAACCATCCGGATTGTGACTCAGCCGGTCAATCAGACCATTCTCGTCAATCATGCCGTGACTAACACGGTCATCGTCAACGACCCGGCCGGTGCGAGTTTCCAATGGTATCGAAACGGGACGACCCTTATTGGTGGTGCTACCTCCAGTTCATATGTGATCCCGTCCGTTGCTCTGACCGATTCAGGCGCAACATTCACCGCCGCGATCACGAAATCGAGCTTGTCCGTGACCAGCACGCCGGCCTTGTTGACCGTCGTCAATCTTACCCCTCCCGTCAGCCCCAACCTCACCTTCAACTTCAATGATGGCCTGTTACCACCGGGCACAGCGATCTATAGCGGTGCCGGTGGAGGCTACATCTCCCTCAACGGTGGCGTAGGCGATTCCGGTGTTCTGCATATTACTGACGCTGTGGGTGGCCAGTCTGGAACGTTAATCATCAGCAATCTATTCAACGGCGCGCAAGTCAGCGCCATTTCGGCCTCGTGGGATGCGCGGCTGGGCGGCGGCTCAACGCCTCCGGCGGATGGCTATAGCTTCAACTTCGCTAACAATTTGACTCAGGGTACCTCAGGCAGTGCCGAACAGGGTAACGGCAACGGCATCACCGTTTACTTCGATATCTTTGGCTCGCTTGCCGACGACCCGCCCGCGCCCAACATTACTATCAAGTATAAGGGATCTGTCGTCGCTTCGACCCAGGTGCCCATTGAACAAATCGACACCGGCTCCGATTTTCGCACCATTCTCCTGCGCGTCGATCCGGATGGCAAACTGTACATGTCCTACGGCGAACGCATCGTCTACAACGGCCTGCAATTGCCGAACTATTCGTTCACCGCTTCGGGACAGTTCGGATTCTTCGGCCGAACCGGCGGTTCCTTTGAGAACCAATGGATTGATAACATCCAGATCAAAGCAACCCAGAGCAGTGGTCCGCTTACCATCGCCACCCAACCCGCAGACGTAACAGTTCTGGCCGGCAGCAACGCCACGTTTAACGTGCTACCCAGCGATCCCAACGGCGCGACCTACCAATGGTCCAAGAACGGCGGCAACATCGGCGGCGCAACCGGCTCGTCTTACACCACTCCTCCCACCGTGGTTGGCGACAACGGCGCATTATTCAAAGTCGTCGTTACCGGCCCGAGCGGCACCGCGACCAGCAGCAATGCCCTGCTCACCATCGTTGCGCCCATTACCATCAGCGCCCCAATTATCGCTTTCGACTTTAATGACTGCGTCCAACCTGCGGGAACCATCCTCAATGGTAATGCTGGCGGCGGATACGTTGATTGCTCCGGCGGCATTACCAATTCCGGCGTTCTCAAATTGACTGACGCCGTAAACGGCCAGGGCGGAACCTTCATCATACCGGACGCGAACAACAACGCGCCCATCAAAGCGTTGACCACGTATTTCGCCATCCGGGTGGCGGATGGCACTGCTACGCCGGCAGACGGCTTCAGCTTCGTCTGGGCGCCTTCCAACAACATTCCCGATAACGCCGTGTTCGGCCAGAACGGCATCGGTAACGGCCTCATCGTGGGTTTTGACACCTACAATAACAGCGGCGAGGCGCCGTCGTTCAACGTTTGGTACAACGGAGCTCAACTCGCCAATAAGTTGGTGTCAATTGACGCTCTCGAAACGGGCGGATACAGCACCGACCCGTTGCTTCAATACGCGGATGTCTTCATTCGCGTAAACAGTGACGGCACCCTGGACCTCCAGTACCACGGCAATGTCATCTTCAATCACCTTCCGTTGCCTGGCTACTTGGCGCTCGCTGGCGGCGAATTCGCCATCGGCGCGGCCACCGGCGGTCTCAACGAAACCCATTGGGTTGACGATATCCAAATCGCCACCACCGTCGGCCAGGTATCGCCCTCGCTCGCCTTCTCGCGAGTTGGCAACAGCCTCAAGCTCACGTGGTCAGCGGGATTCAAACTGCAATCCACCACCAGCATCGTCGCGCCCGTCGTCTGGACCGACGTACCCAGCGCCACGTCGCCTTACACCGTGCCGAACACCGGCTCGGCTCAATACTTCCGCCTCGCCTCGACGCCTTAAGCGTTCGATCAGGCAAGTCAATATCACGTTCACGGGGCCGAAAACCCCCCGTGAACGTTTTTGCCTTTTCCCGACGAAGTCGCGGGACACGGGGAATAAGCCGACTGCTGGACGTTCAGGGAAAACCCGTCAGCGGGTTACGTGTTTGAAGATAGCAACGCCGCGTCTTCTCAATCTGAAAGAAACCCCAGCGGGGCCCCAGCGGGGTTGCCTGTTTATGGCGATCTTGCAATCCATCCATGACGTTTCACTCAAAAACTAACCCGGTTACGGGTTACCTGTTTATAGAAACAATCGCCAACCTGCCCATTTTCCCTTTTGTTTTTCGGCGGCGCGCGACGGTGAGGATCCGAAAATCATCTATCCAGCACCGAATTAGCGGATGCCTTCAAATCGCCAAACCCACGCCGCCGAAAAACAAAAGGGAAACTGTTTGACCAGCCTGACAAACATCCTTTATCCGGCTTCCGGCACTGCGACGTTCACCTACGATGCCTTAAGTCGAATGACAAACATGGTGGACGGCTTTGGCACGACGAAATATACTTAATCTACTGCGGGCCAGCTTCTGACCGAGTTCATGCTCGCGGCAGCCTTCGATGATGGTCGGGTTTCAGTCTCCCATCTGACCTGGCGTTTCGCAGGCGAAAGCAATTCATTCGCCTTAAAAATTGCTTTCACCGTCGCGAAACGCCGCTTGGACAATGTGGTGAGTTCCGTATCATGCGCGCGACATGAGCGCGCCAATTCGCAGACTGTTGTTTCTGCTTTTCTTTGTCTCGGGCTTCTGCGGACTCGTGTACCAGGTTGTTTGGACACGGCTGGCTTTTGCTTCTTTTGGAATCATCACACCAGTGCTTTCGATCGTGATTTCCACGTTCATGGCGGGGCTCTCGATTGGAGCCTGGGCCGCCGGAAGGTGGATCGGAAATTGGGTCCGACGAACCGGCCTGTCGGCCATGTTCTTCTATTCGTGCGCTGAGGTGGGGATTGGATTGGGGGCTTTTAGCGTGCCAAAGCTCTTCGCAATAGGCGAGCGCCTGTTGCTGAACCTGGGCGAAAGCAACTCGGTAGGATACCTGTTCGCATCGGCGCTGATCCTTGGAATTTCCCTGCTTCCGTGGTGTTTGTTTATGGGGGCCACTCTTCCGCTGATGATGGCGTACGTGCGCGAAAAAGAGCCTGCAAACCAAGGTGGATTCAGCTTCCTGTATCTCGCAAATGTGCTGGGCGCAATGATGGGGACGATATTGGCGGCAGTGGTGCTGGTGGAATGTCTTGGCTTTCGCAGCACCCTGTGGGTTGCGGCAGCGGGTAATTTCAGCATCGCGATCGTGGGCGTTTTCCTCGGGTGGTGTTCGCGGAATGTCCCATCCGAGGCATTGCCAACCAAAGCGATGGATGGCTCCATGACTCAGTACACGTCGCAAAGATATTTCGCCTGGATTTTGTTTTGCACCGGATTTAGCGCGATGGCCATGGAGGTGGTGTGGACGCGACTTTTCACGCCCGTCCTGAAAACCCAGGTGTATTCGTTCGCACTGGTTGTTTTTACGTACCTGGGCGCTACTTCTCTTGGGTCATGGTGGTATCGCCGACACTTGAGAGCTCGTACGGTCGTGTCGAATGCCAACTTAATCGTGCTTCTCGTTGTCGCCGCCTTGCTTCCTTTGGCGGCGGTGGATTCCAGAATTGTCAAAATGGAGTGGGCCGGCCCCGTTCAGGCGTTGAGCGCGTTGATTGTGTTGGCGAGCATCGTGCCGATTTGCGGTCTGCTTGGATACCTGACACCGAGCCTGATAGACGCATATAGCGGCGGAGACCCTGGGCAGGCTGGAAAAGCATACGCGATTAACGTATTTGGTTGCATTTTAGGGCCGTTGTTCGCTGGTTATTTTTTATTGCCGTGGCTGAGCGAGAGGGCTGCAGTGATTCTAGTGAGCCTGCCGTTCTGCTTCTTTGTTGCGGTGGCCTGGAACCGGGTCCATGCCGGTCTGCGGATGGGATCCCTGCTGGGTACAACCGCCCTTATATTCTGGGTCCTGGTCCTGTCTCATGATTTCCAGACCTACGTTGGGAAGTTTGCCCATCGAATGGAAATCCGTCGCGACCACGTCGCAACCGTCATTTCGGCCGACCCTCCGCCCAACAAGATCCTGCTGGTCAACGGGATGGGGATGACTTACCTGACGCCAGTTACGAAATTCATGATCCATCTGCCTCTGGCTTTGCATCGGGGGCCAGTGGATTCAGCGCTGGTCATTTGCTTCGGCATGGGAACAACCTATCGCTCGGCGCTGGCCTGGGACATAGATACGACGGCAGTGGAACTCGTGCCGGGAGTCGTCGAAGCATTCGAGTTTTATCACGCGGATGCAGACCGGTTTGTGAAGTATCCGAACGGACATATCATTATTGATGATGGACGTCGCTATCTGCGGCGCACGGAGAAGAAATTCGATGTGATAGTTGTGGACCCTCCACCGCCGGTGTCGGCAGCGGGATCGAGTTTATTGTTCTCGAGAGAATTTTGCGATCTGGCCAGGGAGCACCTCAAGCCGCACGGCATCGTGCAGATTTGGTTTCCGGACGGAACGGCAGCGAGCACAAATCTTCAGACAGGCGCGATCAGCGATACGCTGGTTTGGGCAACACGCAGAAAACGGTTGGCGGCTCAAGGAGTCGCCAGATCGCTTAGTGAAGCGTTCCCGTACATTCGAATTTTCCTCTCCATTGAACGTTCCGGCATTCATCTGCTAGCTTCGATGGAGCCCATCGAGATTCCTGACCGCGAGCAACTGGCGGCGCGGCTCCCAACTCAAGCAAGGGGAGATTTGATGGAGTGGAATTCATCGGGAGACCTGACGTCTTACTTTGGCACGGTTGCCGCCCAGGAAATTCCATTACAAAATGTTCTCAACTCGGATCCGAAAATTGAAATTACAGACGATAATCCTCTCAACGAATACTTCCTTCTGCGGCAACTAAGGATTTTGAAGTGATAAAATCTCGCTGGGATCGTGAATTGAGCAATCCTTAGACTTGGAAGGAGAACCCTTTCTTCACAATTCTGCTTCCGTAAAGTTAGTTTCCTAAGGAGTTTTATCGCCTTGTGAAAGGGTCCCTGGTCAGTCCTCGAATTATGACACTTTTCAACTTGACCGTAAGCGTCACGCCGACCGCGTCTGACAGAAATGAGGATTACCAGCCGAGCGGTCGCGAGTGTGAGACGCATTACGCTACAACGCGTATGATAGCGCTTTGCACTGTCCGTTGAGTTTTGGACCAGGCTGCAGGCAAGACTTTGGGGATTTGGCGGTTGGTCATGCGCGGCAGGCGCCAGACGAGTGAGTTCGTCGCGAAGATAAGCGAGTTCACGCTCGCGGCAGTTTTCGATGATGGTCGGGTCACCCATCTGGCTTGGCGTTTGGCAGGCGAGAGCAATTCATTCACCTTAAAAATTGCCACAAACTGGCCACCCTACTTGCCATGGCCAATTGAGGTTAAACCTCCGCAGCTCAATCACTTCGAACGTCAAGTCGTATTTCTACTGTCCACCCCTCCCGTTATTAGGGACGAGTTCAATGTTGACCTCCAAGACCGGCAACCCGAGCACCGCCTGGCTTAAGCTCCAGATAACCTCGAATTGACCCAAATTAACCTAAGTTCATCCAACGACACCTAACTTAACCAATCATTTGTGCTTCTACAATCGATCACGCTGCTTCATGACGCCTGCCTTGTCGCCTTTGTGACCCCACAAGGGCGAAAGGGGGTTGTGCCTCATCCACAAGTTTAAACTTCGATGTTCGATGTTTTCCCATTCCGACTTTGGACTTTGAACTTTGGACTTTAGACCCGATCCGCGCCCATCTCCACCCATCTCCACCCAATCCGCAGTGATGTTTTATCCCATTGCTCGGAAGTTGAAGAATCCCGCTCCCGTTGCGTATAATAGCAAAGCATCGTGAGTCGCATCGGAAAATATGGGTGGGTAGCCACGCTCTTGTTTGTGGGCCTGGCATTGCACGCGCGCGCCCGGCCATTGGCCGGTCCCGAGATTTTCAAGAAGCAATGCGCCAAATGCCATGGCAAGAATGGCGAAGGTGTCAAAGGCAAATACGATGATCCACTTCAAGGAGACCGTTCGCTGGAAAAGCTCGTCCGCTATATCGAACGGAACATGCCTGATGACAAACCCGGCAGTTGCATTGGCGAAAGCGCCACCAACGTCGCCAGGTATATCTACGATGCGTTCTACTCACGCGAAGCTCGTCTACGCAGCGCGAAACCGCCGCGCGTCGAACTCGCCCGGCTCACCAATCGCCAGTATCTGAACAGCGTCGCGGATTTGTTAAAGGAATTCACCGGAAACGATGGCCAAATAAGCGAGGAGCACGGTTTGCAAGCCAGCTACTACAATTCGAGGCACTTCGATAAGAGTGTCATCGAGCGAGTGGATCGCCAGATCGATTTCGACTACGGCGAAGATCTTCCAGACGAAAAAATGGCCGGCACCAATGGCTTTTCGATGCAATGGCGCGGGTCGATTCGCGCGGGTGAAACGGGCGATTACGAATTCATCCTCAAAACGCCCAATGGCGCGCGCCTTTGGGTGAACGATAACGAAGAGCCGCTGATTGACGCGTGGGTCGCCTCCGGCACTGTCACCGAACACAAAGCGAAGATTCGATTGCTGGGTGGGCGGGTGTATCCGCTGAAACTCAGTTTTTACAAATTCAAAGAGAAGACGGCCGCAATTTCGCTCCAATGGCTGCCACCGCGAGGAGCGCAAGAGTCAATCGCCTCGCGTAACCTTTTGGCGTCGGACTCAACGCCGACGCTGGTGCTCACGACGCCTTTTCCGCCGGATGACAGCAGCCTTGGCTATGAGCGGGGCGTTTCGGTCTCGAAAGCGTGGGATGAGGCAACGACGGCTGCCGCCATTGAGGTCGCGGGATACGTAGCTCAAAATCTGGATCGCCTTTCTCAGAGCAAAGCGAGCGACACTAACCGCACTGGAAAAGCAGAGACGTTCTGTAAGGAATTTGTCACGAAGGCATTCCATCGACCACTCACGGATCAAGAAAAGCGAGTTTACGTGTCGAATCAATTCGGGAAATTTTCGCCGTCCCGATCGGAAAGTGGCGACCAGAAATCCGAGGCCGGGCGCGAGCGCGAAATCGCCGATGCTGTGAAGCGCGTTGTTCTGCTGACCTTGAAATCACCCCGGTTTCTTTACCTGGGCCTGGACGACGCAAAAACTGACGACTTCGTCGTGGCGACGCGCTTGTCTTATGACTTGTGGGATTCGGTACCGGACCAGGAATTGCGAAAACTCGCCGCACAAAGCGCTTTGCACACTCGCGACCAGATTGCGCAACAGGCGAGTCGAATGTTGAGCGACCCGCGTGCCCACACAAAAATCCAGGGCTTTTTCCATCATTGGCTCCAAATGGACCGAGTCGAAAACCTGCCAAAAGACGAAAAATTATTCCCTGGATTCACCACCGGGATCATCACGGATTTGCGGGCATCGCTGGACTTGTTCCTGGAAGACACGATGTGGAATAGCTCGTCGGATTACCGCAATCTATTGTTGGCCGATTACCTGTTTGTGAACAATCGACTCGCGGAATTCTACGGCCTCAATACGAATTGTGATGGTTTAAATGGGTTCAATAAGGGAGAAGGAGACACAACGGTAACGAAGTCACGCAATGTAGATGATTTTGTTAAGGTAACAATTGGCGGCAAGGAACGTTGCGGTGTGCTGACTCATCCCTATTTGCTTTCGGCATTTTCGTATCAAAAGATGACTTCGCCGATTCATCGCGGGGTTTTCCTCACCCGAAACATCGTCGGGCGCTCACTCAAGCCGCCGCCGATGGCAATGACATTCAAAGATGCCGATTTCGCTCCAAACCTGACGATGCGGGAAAAAGTCTCGCAGCTTACCCAATCGCAGGCCTGCCAGAGTTGCCACTCGGTGATCAATCCGCTGGGTTTCAGCCTGGAACAATTTGACGCTGTTGGCCGGTTCCGCACCAGCGAACATGATCGGCCAATCGATTCCGCGAGCGATTACGTAACCGATGATGGCGAATCAATTCGCCTCAATGGCGCCCACGACATCGCCGAATTTGCCATCCACAGCGAACAGGCGCGGAACGCTTTCATCGAGCAAATGTTTCACCACGTCGTTAAACAACCGCTGCTGGCATATGGGGCAGACACATTGAACCGACTTCAGAAATCGTTCGTGGCGCGTAATTTCAGCATGCAGAAATTGCTCGTGGAAATTGCAACGACTTCGGCAATTCAAGGAACGGAAAAAACGAATCGCTGATCACGCTCATAAGAGCTGATTCGAAAGCGGTTGGACTTCGAAAAAGGAGAATAGGCGACTATCACCTGTGACAACGCATGCTCCTCAGCCCGAATATTCTTCGGATTCTATCGGGATTATAAGACAAATGAGGGTACAGCTTTCCGCCGTGACTTAAATCCTTCTGCGCGGTCTAAACGTTCAAGCAGCATCATTTTTAGAAACGGTGACCGCAATTTGGGCCCGGAAAACGCTGGTTTCTGCGCACAACTATTGATATAAAGGCCAACAGGGACCCGTTAAGGCGATATTATCATGAGCCGTTTTGGCAACCTGGAATTTGGAAACGAGTTTGAAGAGCAATCCCGAAATATTCCGGGGTTGGTCAAGGACGATTCCTATTATATGGGCGAAGCCCGTTCAGCTTTTGAAAACGGCAATTTCGAATCGGGCCTGCGGCTTTATTCGAAAGTTCTCGAGTTCAACCCGCAAAAACCTGCGGCCTGGACCGGCCAGGTCCGCATGCTGATTGAACTCGGTGAATTCCGCGAAGCGCGGCTTTGGGCCGAAAAAGCCCTCGAACGATTTCCGCACGAGCCGGAATTGCTCGCCGCCAAAGCCGTTGCTCTTGGTCGTAGCGGCGATTTGCAGGGTGCACTCGCTTTTTCCGATGCGTCCATCGAGGAGCGCGGCGATACTCCCTACGTCTGGCTTGCGCGCGCGGACGTCCTGCTCGCCCGCGAAGAACAGCGGGCGGATTATTGTTTCGAGAAAGCGATGCTTTTGGCGCCCAGAGACTGGTTCATCGCCTGGCTCGCCGCGCGAAGTCGCTACTTCTATCAACAATTTGCCCTCGCGATGAAGTTGCTGCAGCAGGCGGTCGAATGGAATGCGACCCATTTCATGCTCTGGCTCGAACTTGGCCAATGCCAGCAGGCGCTTGGACTCATCGGGCCGGCCAAAGATTCCTTTGGCCTGGCTCGCCAACTCAACCCTGGCTGCCACGAAATCTCCCTCAAGCTCGCCAGGCTCTCAGAGGTAAGTCTCTCGAGCCGCCTTCGCGGCTGGGTTCGACGAATGTTCAGCCACTAATCGCTCGCCACCAACAATCAGACCAGCTCTTATAGAATGTCGATGAACCTCGAGACAATGAGCACCGGAATTCTCGACCGGTTTTTGTCTTCCGTAAATGAATTCGACGCTTCAGACCTGCACCTGGTAGCGGGCGTGCCGCCCGCATTCCGCGTCAACGGCGAAATTATCATCGCCGACGAAGATTCGCTCACAGAAGCCGAGGTCGAACAAATTGCGTACAGTCTACTGAACGACCAGCAAAAGAAGAAATTCGAACTGGAGTGGGAACTGTGCATTTCAATGGTCCACAAAATCGCCGGCCGGGTTCGCGTGACGTTCTATCGCCGTAATGGTCATCCCGAAATGAGCTTTCGTTTTTGCGGCGACCGCATCGCGACCCGGGAATGGCTGGGCCTGCCCGAAAAGATCGACGATCTCGCGCGAAAACCAAACGGCCTCGTCCTCGTTACGGGGCCCACGGGTGCGGGCAAGACCACCACTCTCAATTACATGGTCGATCTGATCAACACCGAACGCCGCTGCAAAATCGTCAGCATCGAAGACCCAATCGAATTCGTACACGAAAACAAACGCGCCATTGTCGTTCAGCAGGAACTGTTGACCGATGTCCGCTCTTTTAACCGCGCCCTAATTCACGTGCTGCGCCAGGACCCGGACGTAATCGTCGTTGGTGAGATGCGTGATTACGAAACGATTTCCACTGCGTTGACTGCAGCCGAGACCGGCCATTTGGTGCTGGCAACCATGCATTCGCCGAACGTTTCTCACGCTCTCGAGCGAATTCTCGGAGTGTTTGATGGCAACGCCCAGCGTCAGATTATTTTGCAATTATCCAATGCGCTTCAGGGCATCATCGCCCAGGATTTGCTTCCGGCCGCCGACCGCACGCGTCGCGTGCTCGCTTACGAATTAATAGTGGCCAATGGCGCCGTGCGAAATCTCATTCGCGAAAATCAGGTCCATCAACTCGAAAACACGATTCAGACCGGTCGAAAGGATGGCATGGTCCTCATGGACAACTGTCTCTATGACCTCTATTGCAAATGCCTGATTACGTACGACACCGCCCTGAGCCGCGCCCGCCATCCGGACCACATGGTGAGACAAAGGGCATAAGTCAGACGTACCCGGCGGATTTCCTGCGCACCACGAAACATTTGGGCAAAACGTGTTCCCTTTCGTCTTGTCTATGTAAGGAGAGCAATGACGACAACGACTAAGACGATAAAGAACTAAATGGCTCACGCCTGGCAAATCATTCGCGCGGTTTTTTCCATTCTGGTCCCAGTCGTGGTTTTCGGAGGTCTCATTGTGATGACGGTCATCAAGGCCGAAGACCCGGCGCGAATGGCATTCAAATGGGTGCTGACACTGATCGTACTTGCGATCATGATCTTCAAAGTCGCGCCAATTGTTGCCCGGGGTGGCTATGGCGGCGCCTTCGGTGGCATCCCGCTGGCCGCAGCCTGCGGCCTGGCGCTCGCGATCACTTGGCGTCACACCATCGCCTCCTGGGTGGCGGATCCGATTGCTTCGCTCTATGACGGCGGCACCACCGCACCCGATCCGCACCCGGCCTACTCGATTGCTCAATCCCGGCAAAAACAAGGAAAGTATTTGGAAGCCGTAGTCGAAATCCAAAAACAGCTTGAGAAATTTCCGACTGACTTCGAAGGCCATATGATGATGGCGCAGATTCAAGCCGAAGATCTCAATGATCTGCCCGCAGCCGAATACACCATTCAACGGTTATGCGCCCAACCGGGCCATGCGCCCCGAAATATTGCGTTTGCTCTCTACTCGATCGCCGATTGGCATCTGGCGATAGGCCAGGACCGTGAGGCCGCTCAACGAGGCCTGGAACAGATTTCTAAATTGTTGCCAGATTCAGAATTTTCATTGGGCGCTGCCCAACGCATCGCGCATCTCGCCGATCGCGAAATGCTCCTGTCCTCCCACGATCGCAGAAAGTTCATCCTCAAGGAGGGAGTGCAAAATATCGGGCTGCTTGCTCATTCAGAACACTTCAGGCCGGCCGAAACTGACCCGGCCCTGCTCGCTGCCGCATTCGTCAAACACCTCGAACAACATCCACTCGATACCGAAGCTCGGGAAAAGCTGGCCGTCCTCTACGCCGATCATTACCACCGACTGGATATGGCCACGGACGAATTGGAGCAGTTAATCCAGCAGCCGAATCAACCTTCACGGCTTGTCGTTCGCTGGTTAAACATTCTGGCCGATCTGCAGATTCGTGGCGGCGCAGATTACGAAGCCGTTCGCGCAACCATCCGGCGAATCATTGATCGCGATCCCAAAGCCGCGCCCGCCAACATCGCCCAAAACCGGCTCGCCACCCTCAAACTGGAATTGAAGGGGCAACAAAAAAACCAAGCCGTGAAGCTTGGTTCTTACGAGCAAAATATCGGCTTGAAACAAGGTCTACCGCATCGACCCTAGCTTGACGGCAATTTCGGTAGCGAGTTGATGCGCAAGATCCATGTCTGGAGCGCCTCCGGGCGTCCGCGTCTGAACCGTCACACTCGTTACCTTTGGGTCAATCGCTTCAATCCGGATCCAGACACTGCGCTGATTGACCTTGCCTTCAATCGTTTTCACCATATTCGTCTGATTGTGGAGAATGCTTTCGCTATTCAATACACCACTGTTGCTGACCACAGCTTTCGCCGCGTCAAATGCCTGCTCCACCGTTCGTTCATAACGATTCTCAAAGGAATCTTTGAGCCCTGGTATCGCCGGCGTTTTTCTATCGGTCACTGTCTGAACGCACCCGATCGTTGCAATCAAAACTGCCGCGGTGGCAAGCGCCGCAAAAATTTTCGTATTCATCGGCGCTATGCAACCACATTCACCCAACCCGTCAAGCCCGATTCCACAGAACGGTGTGATTTATCCGTCGGGCGACAACGGACCGCGGCCGCGTCGGAGAGCAGCCACAGCGAGTTGGATTGCTTGACACTGCGGCAATTTCCGTGCGCCTGACGTTTGCACATGCCGCGGTTAATCTTCGGTACGGCCGCGGTCCTGCCCGGCGCTTTTAATCGCTCCCTCTGTAGGACACGAAATGCTTGAGTGCCGCTGTTTTGTGAATAACTTTCCTCCTATTAGGAAATAACATGTCCCTGCGAATACTACATCTGGAAGACAGCGCTGCGGACGCGGAACTTGTTCGCGGCTTGCTGGTAGAGGAAGGTGTTTCGTGCTCTATCACTTGTGTCAAAACCAGGAATGACTATCAAGCTGAACTGGAACGCGGCGACTTCGATTTAATTCTTTCTGACTATTCGCTTCCTCGGTTTGATGGCCTCACTGCCCTGGCGATGGCCCGCAAACAGCATCCACAAAAGCCGGTCATTATCGTTTCCGGCACGATGGGCGAAGAAGCTGCCGTCGAATCGTTGAAACAAGGGGCCACTGATTACGTGCTCAAACATCAATTAGCCCGCCTGCCCGCAGCGGTGAAGCGCGCGATCTCTGATGCGGAGGAATTAGCTCGGCGCAAACAGGCCGAAGAAAAGATTCGCGAGCAGGCAGCTCTGCTGGATCTCGCGCAGGACGCCATTCTCGTTCGAGATTTTAGCGACCACGTCCTCTATTGGAATAAGAGCGCTGAGCGGCTGTACGGCTGGACAGCCGCCGAGGCTCTTGGCCGAAATGCCGCCGAGCTTCTTTATGAGGGTGAATCTCTCGCTCTCAAGCGCGCACAAGAACAAGTTCTTCAACACGGCCAATGGACCGGCGAACTCGAACAAGTCACCCGCGACGGCCGGCCGATCATCGTGCAGAGCCGCTGGACCCTGGTGCGCGATCAAGCTGGCCATCCGAAATCCAAGCTCATTCTCAATACCGACGTGACCGAACGAAAGAAGCTTGAAGCGCAATTTCTTCGGGCGCAGCGTTTCGAAACCATTGGCGCTCTGGCCGGCGGCATTGCTCATGATCTCGGCAATATGCTCACGCCGATTCTAATCGGCACCGAAGCTCTCGCTAATGAAGTCTCCGGCGTCTCGCCGCGAAAAATGCTTCAGACCATGCATGCCAGCGCCAAGCATGGGGTGGACATGATTAAACAGATCCTGGCGTTTGCCCGTGGCGTTGGCGGAGAACCAACCGTGCTTGACCCTCGGCCTCTTCTGCTCGAAATGCAGGAACTCGCCCGTGAAACCTTTCCTCGCGCCATTCATACCGAGGTCCATTTAAACGGGCCGCTCGATCCGGTTCTCGGAAATCCCACTCAACTGCGGCAGGTGCTCTTGAATCTCTGCGTCAACGCGCGCGATGCCATGCCGAGCGGAGGCTCCCTCACGCTGACGGCAGAAAATGTTGCGTTGGCAAACAAGACAACGCCGTTGCAGCCTGAACCGATTTCGGGTCCCCACGTAATGATGGCGGTGTCCGATACCGGCCACGGGATTGAGCCTCACGTGCTCGAGAAAATATTTGAGCCGTTCTTTACCACAAAGGAGCCGGGCAAAGGTACAGGCCTTGGCCTATCGACTGTTCAAGGAATTGTAAAGAGCCACGGCGGCTTTCTCGATGTCGTGAGCAAACTTGGCAACGGCGCCACCTTCACTATCTTCCTTCCTGCCCATCAAAAACTTTCGTAACCGTTGCCGCAAGAGTTCAGCGGGCGTGGGTCGAAACACGCTTTGCTTTTCGAGGAAGAAGCGTTATGCTGAGTGCAGCAGGACTGCAGGTATTCTCGCCGCCTTCGTCCCTCAAAGCCTTTGCTGTGCTCGTGTGACAAAATTGTCGGGTTTGTCACTGATAGTCTGTTGCACACGCGCGCAAAAACAGGCGTTAATGTCGCAGCTTTATGATCTTGTCGGATATCAAAAATCGGTTCGGTACGGCAGTGCGCAGCAGACGCAAGCGCCTCGGCATCTCGCAAGAGGAACTCGCCGGTCGAGCCGGACTTCACCGCACCTATGTCGCTGACATTGAGCGCGGCGCGCGAAATCTTTCCCTCGCCAACATCGAAAAGCTGGCCAAGGCCCTCGAAACTTCCATTCCCACTTTGTTCGCGCAGGACGAATTGGCCGGCAAGGCTGATGCCACGAAACTCCGCGACATCCTTCTGGTTGAGGACAATCCTGACGACATTGAAATGACACTTCGCGCGTTCCGAAGTGCGAGCGTCGCCAATCCGGTTCGTGTTGCTCGCGACGGCGCCGAGGCCCTCGATTTTCTTTTTTGCACCGGCGCTTATATTGAACGAAATTCTGAGCCCCCGCCCCATGTGGTCCTGTTGGATATCAATTTGCCCAAGGTGAATGGCTTGGAAGTCTTGCGCCGCCTTAAGGCCGATTCGCGAACGCTCCCGATCCCCGTCGTGGTCCTGACCGCTTCTGAACGCGACCGTGATGTTGATGAAAGCCGTCGTCTCGGCGCGGAGAGTTACATCGTCAAGCCAGTCGACTTTTTGCGATTCAGCCAGGTCACGCCTCAGTTGAAATTGTCATGGTCGCTGGTCAAACACCACGTCGCTCAACCGCGGTTGAATTGATTTTTGCCCAAAACAGATTACATTGAGCAAACCCCATCAGGGAACACAGCCGGCGAAAGGGCTCATTTATGAGTAAGGCTTTAAGTGTTCTGTCGGTCGAAGATTCAGAAAAGGACGCCCTCCTCATCGCGCACGAACTGCGCCATCATGGTTACACGCTGCGGCTGAAACGAGTGTTGAAGCAGGAGGGCTTCGTTGCAGCCCTCAAAGAGCAAGCCTGGGACGTCATCATCGCCGATTATTCCCTGCCCCAATTCGGCGCGATGGCCGCGCTCAAGCTCCTGCAAAAGTCAGACCTGGACATTCCTTTCATCATCGTCTCCGGCGCCATTGGCGAGGAAACCGCCGTAGCCGCCATGAAGGCGGGCGCGCATGATTATATCATGAAGGACAAGCTCGCGCGGCTCGTCCCGGCCCTGGAACGCGAAATGCGGGACGCCAAAGTGCGCCTTGAACGCAAACAGGCCGAAATCGATCTGCGCAATTCCCGCGACCAACTGCGCGCGCTGGCGGCCAAGCTCCAGTCCGTTCGCGAGGAAGAGCGCAAACTCATCACGCGCGACATTCATGATGAACTTGGCCAGGCGCTCACCGGGTTCAAAATGGACCTTGCCTGGATTCGCGCTCGCCTGGCAACTGAAGATGCCTCGAGCCGCTCGCAAATCTTGCAAAAGATTGCCGAGATGGGCGCGCTGGTCGACAACACTGCCAACACCATTCGCAAGCTCTGCACCGAACTCAGGCCAGGCATCCTGGATGACCTCGGGCTGACCGCTGCGATCGAGTGGCAGGCGCGCGAATTCACCAAGCGGACGGGTATTCGCTGCGCCGTGACCACCCAAGCCGAGAAGCTGGCTCTGGATCCAAATCAAACGACCGCTGCTTTTCGCATCTTTCAGGAAATCCTCACCAACGTTGCTCGCCATGCCCAGGCCAGTCGCGTCAACGTGCGACTCGAGTCCACCGGCAAAGAGTTGGTCCTGGAAGCGAGCGACAATGGCCGCGGCATTCGTGAAACTGAGATTGGCGGGACGAAATCACTTGGCCTTGTCGGCATGCGCGAAAGGGCATTGCTCCTCGGCGGCGCGTTGGAATTGCGCGGCGTCCCGGGCAAAGGCACTACCGTAACGGTCCGGCTTCCCAAATCCGAGTAATCGCATTTTTCGAAATCCGGCATTTAGGAGTAATTGCCAAAATTAATTTCCACTTCTCGAGGTAGGGCGCGGTGTCCTCACTGCGTGGCAGCCACCGCTGCGATGCTCTCCGACCATAACTCGAGCGAATCGCCAAGCATTTCAAGCCACGGCAAAACTCGCTGTTCCAAGCTATTGGATAAGGCCCTCGTATCTTCCGCCCAACATGCGCCATCAACATCTTTGATCAAGCAAACCAATTGGTGAAGTTGCCATTTCCGGAGTTCTCCGAGGGAAGCCCGTCCGCTCGCCGGGTCATAACTCGAGTCGGGCAGGAGACTCAACGTCAGGAGCGGGCTCTTGAGTTTGCGAGCGAGTCTCCACCAGAGTTCGCGGGCTGTCTCGGTGTCGTTTATCAGGACAGTCGAGACTGCCGATTGGACTTCCAGGATGAATTGCGCCGTTTGATGCATGGCCATTTGAACCAGTTGCAACGGAAGTTGATGCAAATCCAGGCTTGCAGCTTCTATACGGCAGTACGGTTTGTCAAAGCCGGGCAGTTCGCCCGGGTCCGCCGGCTGGCCATCGACGGTCAGCCAATACAGCACGCGTTGCTGCTCCATCGCTAACGTGTCGAGATAGCAAAAGATTCCAGACAATGAGCGCCGCTCTGAAGGCACCTTTATTGGCCGGCCATCCAGAAGGACTTCGATTTGCCCGCCTTGCAGCGACAACTCTGACGTATCTGACAACATTTTGCAGAAAAGTGTTCGCAGGAATCCTGCCGTCGGGTTGCGTGGATTTGCCGGTGTTTTTCCTACAAGACCGTTGCTCGTCAAATGCTGCTTTTACGTCACATCGCCACAATTTTTCTCTGGCAGGATTGAGTCATCCAGTCTATAAAACGCAAGTTACCCACTGCCCGAGTTGGTGGAGGCATGAATGTGAAGCCGGAGTTGGATTTGATTTCTTATCGCCGAGCCCGCGTAAATCGCGAGAGTCGATTCAGCTATGCTTTCACCGCTTCACAGGGATTACCTGCCCGAACTTCCAAATCGTGGCAATATGTTACGTCGCTTCAACTCCTAAACGACCATCAGAATGAAAAACCAAGCGAAACTACCGACTCGCGCCCCGCATCCGGCACTAGCTGTTCAACGGCCGCTCGCCGAGGCCGCCAAAAAACCGCTCCGCATTCTTATTGCCGATGACCATGCCATCGTCCGAAAAGGTCTGAAGCAAGTACTGCTCGACGAATTCGGGACGATTGAGTTTGGCGAAGCCTCGAATGGTCAAGAGGCGCTCGGACAGGTCCAGAAGGCGCCCTGGGACGTTGCCCTGCTCGACGTTACCATGCCTGGGCTGAGCGGACTGGATGTTTTGAAGCAACTCAAAGAATTGCAGCCTTCAACCCGCGTTCTCGTCCTCAGCATGCATCCGGAAGATCAATATGCCGTTCGTGTCCTGCGGGCGGGCGCAGCCGGTTATCTCACAAAAAACACCGCATCCGATTTGGTCGCCGAGGCGGTTAAGAAAGTTCTTTCCGGTGCAACTTATGTTAGCCCCTCGCTCGCGGAAAGCCTGGCCGGAAGGCTTAACGAATCCCCGGGCAAAGCACTCCATGAAAAGCTTTCCGATCGCGAATTCCAAATCCTCAGGCTGATCGCCGCCGGCAAAAGCGTTAAAGAAATTGGATATGATCTTTCCCTGAGCATCAAAACTGTCAGCACTTACCGCACTCGCCTGTTGCATAAACTCAAATTGTCTACCACTGCAGAATTGATTCGCTACGCATTGCGCGAGGGTCTAATCGAATGACGAAATCCGAGTCACGAAAAGCAGAAGAACACCAAATGCAGAAGTTCGAATATCAATTCCTCGCTGTTTCGGTGAAAAAATTGATTCAACGGTTTAACGACTTGGCCCGTTTCATTCTCAATTCTGACTTCTGACTTCTAAATTGAATTTGTAGCAGCCACATTTTCGTTCCCGGCTTTGGACTTTGGACATTGGACTTTTGGGAAATGTAGCAACTTGGATCGCTCTTTTGTACAAGTGGGCTAGGCAGTGTAACCCCGAAAGCTTTCGGGGTAGCACCCCGTACGGAGGGAGAAGGTATCCCCTGCCAATCCCCTGATGAGATTTGCGAGACTCTGGCAGTTGCCACCAAAAGGACTTTCTGTATGATTTCACCATGAGCACGAGGATTTTGTTCGTCGATGACGAACCGGAATGGCGCTTGATACCCGGCACAGCTTTGCGAGATGCGGGATACGAAGTCATTACAGCGAAGGATGTTTTCGAGACCGGCCTGCAAACCTACGGAGTAAAGCTGGACTTAATAATTTTGGACGTAAATCTCGGAAGTGAGAATGCGCCCGGTCTGATGAGGTTGCTCAAGGAAGGACATCCGGGTGTGCCGATAATTCTTTACACCGGACTGGAGCAACAGGATGCGGCAGTTCAGGCGATGATGAAAGAGGGAGCATACGGATATTTGCGCAAAGGCGGCATGAAAGAGTTGCTGGACGGCGTGGCCAGAGCTATTGAAGGCCGGAAATAGTGATTTTCTTGCCGCATCGAGGGCCAAAGGAGTTACTTCCCGAAATGGACACGGAGGAAACGGATTTCGATAAATGAGATCGGTTCTTGCGGTATAAAGTAGGCATTGTTCCTATTTTCTATGGGTGAGGACGTGGCAAGTTGAGATATTAAATCGTTCGAATATCGGGAAGATTGCGAGAGGAATTCGAAGATACGGAAGATTAAGTCGAATCGCCGAACAAAATGGCGTGGGACCGTAAAGCGCCCATTGCCAATTGCAAGATTGGCAATGGGTTTTTTGCGTTCAGAGCAGGAGGTCACCGTGAGGGTTTCGCCCTAATGGCGATGGAACTGGAGCGGCAAGAAATTGAGACGATATGGAAACGCTAGGAGAATTGCTGGAAAACCCGTTGCCGTTGGTCGCCAAATGGAAAAAAGCTGCCAACCAGATTATCATCCGCAAGCCCGCACTCGAAAATCAGTCAATCCCGATTCGAACCATTTCTGTGGTCATTCCCGCGCACAACGAGGAGCGGTACGTCAGACGAACTTTGGAGGCCTTGCGAGGCCAAAACTACGACTGGTTTGAAATCATCGTTGTGGCCAACGGCTGCACGGATTCCACCGCAGAAGTCGCCCACGGCCGCTGCAACCGGTTGATAACGCTGTCTCAAAAGTCTCTTGGCGTGGCGCGAAACCTGGGCGCTCGGCTGGCCAAAGGCGAATTGCTGCTTTTTCTCGATGCGGACACCCTCCTGGAGCCAGCGACATTAAGCGTCGTTGCGCGGGAGTTTACGAAAAGCCATTCGGCTGGAACCTTGCGAGGACGGCCTGATACGGAGCGCTTCAGATATCGGCTGGTTTATGCTTTGAAGAATCTGGTCCACCGTTTCTCACTACACCGCGGCAGTTCCGGGGTAATTCTGTGCTGGAAGAAGCACTTCATCCGAATGGGGGGCTTTGATGAGCGGCTTGAGGTCCGCGAGAACAGCGAATTGATCCGACGGCTTGCCCGGTTCGGAAAGTATAAGTACATCGATAAGGTAGCGGCGACGACTTCAATGCGCCGCTACGATCAGCGGGGCTGTGGACGTGTCATGTGGTTGTGGGTGAAGTTGTGGTTTCGGTCGCTCTTCGGCGACTTGCACAATCGTCACTACGAGACCGTGAGGTAAGCAAGCGGGGGCGAGGGGCTAGCCAGATTGTATCGTTGGAGTCTCCCGCGTTTGATCGGTGGGGTTTCCAAAATCCTGCAAGTTCACGAATTGCGGGCCGAATTGAACCGGGAGCGCATCGCTCGACACCCAACACTCTCCACTCGACACTCGGTGCCCTTTTGGTTCAATCAGGGTCGTGTATGAATGAAACTCATCCTTTGACGACAACCGCATTCGAATTACCGGGCTATCGGGTGACGAAGTGCTTTGGAGTCGTGCGCGGAATCATCGTGCGCTCGCGTTCGATCATTGGAAATATCGGGGCCGGTCTTCAGAGCATTTTCGGCGGCAATATATCGCTCTACACTTCGATGTGCGAGCGGGCCCGAAGTGACGCATTCAACGATATGCTTGCGCACGCGGGCCAACTCGGCGCCAATGCGGTCATTGGCGTGCGCTATGACGCGACCGAAATCGCCGCCGGTATTTCGGAGGTCTTATGCTACGGTACTGCGGTTTATGTCGAGCAATCTCATTAGCATTGGAAAACAGATTTGATTCAATTGCGACTTTCAACCCTCGATTGACACATGGCCGGACATAGTAAATGGGCAAAGGTTAAGCATTTCAAAGGCGCGATTGACGCCAAACGCGGAAAAATCTTTTCCAAGCTGAGCAAGGAAATCTCGATCGCTGCGAAGCTCGGCGGAGCCGATCCCGGCATGAATCCACGATTGCGAATGGTCCTGCTTAAGTGCCGGGCGGCGAACATGCCGAATGATAATATCGAGCGCGCGATTAAGAAAGGCACTGGCGCGGGAGAGACCGCGAACTTCGAAGACCTGACTTATGAAATCTATGGACCGAACGGAGTGGCGCTGCTGGTTGAAATCAGCACGGATAATCGGAATCGCACCGCATCGGAAATTCGTAGTATCGTGACGAAAAGCGGCGGCTCGATCGCGACACAAGGTTCAGTGAGCCGGCTATTCCAGCGAAAGGGGCAAATCATTGTCCCGCGCGATGGCGCAACCGAAGATCAATTAATGGAGCTGGCATTGGAAGCGGGCGCCGAGGATTTCAAAGCTGACGTCCAGGGATTTGAAATCCTGACTGAGCCTGGAAAATTCGAAGCTGTGCATAAACAACTGGAAGCCAAGGGCATCAAACCCGCCGGCGCCGAAGTGACCGAACTCCCGAATGTGACGGTCCCGTTGCAAGGCGAGCCAACCATCGCGGCGGTAAACAAATTGATAGATGCCCTGGAAGATCATGATGATGTGAAAGAAGTCTATTCCAACGCGGATTTCCCGGATTAATCTTTTCTCGTGGCGGGCGCATTGCAATTTTCATTCCCCAAAGACATGTTTGAGGCTTGGGGTTGGAAGGGGTGCATCGACTCTGCTTCAAATCTGTGCCGGTCTATGGTAGCGAGGAGAGAAACAGGGGAATGATTGCCCAATGAAGATCAAGCGGCTCACAGAGAACTCTTTCATCGCCCGAATTCTCGGGGGATTGGCCGCTGCGATCATCCGTCATCGGCCGCTTTTTGTTTTTCCGCAGTTAGTGCTGTTTGTCCTGTGCATTGTTTATACCTGGTTCAATCTCAAGCTGGATTTCAGCCGCGACAATCTGGTTGGGGCGAAAAAGAAGTATCATCAGACTTTTTTGAATTTCAAAAAAGAGTTTCCCACGCAGGACGATCTTGTGGTGGTCGTGCAAAGCGAAAATACGGAAAAAAACCGGCAGTTTGTTGAGCGCCTCGGGGCGAAATTGGAGCTTGAGACCAACGTGTTTAAGGACGTCTTTTACAAGGGTGATCCCAAAATGCTCGGTTCAAAGGCCTTGCTCTTTTTCGGCGAAGACGATTTGAAGGGATTGCAGAAAGCGCTCCAGGATTATCGGCCATTTCTGGAGCATTTCACGCATGCAACGAACCTCGAGTCGCTCTTTGAGATGGTGAACACGCAGTTTCGCACGGCGCGAGAAGAGAAGAATGCGGAAAATGACGCACTGATCAAGGCGATGCCCGCGCTCGAACGCATCGTCCGCCAGGCTCGCGATTCGCTGCGCAGGCCGGGTGCGCCCCCTTCGCCCGGTATCACCGCCCTTTTTGATGCCGGAGAGGATGCCGAGCAGCAGATGTATGTAACGTTCGCCAACGGCCAGATTTATCTCGTGACCGCGCAGGCGCCGACCGAAGACAAGAATGAAGCCGCCGTGAAACGGCTCAATGCTCTCGTAGATCAGACGAAGAGCGAGGTCCCCGGTCTCAACGTTGGAATCACAGGCGAGCCGGTGCTGGAACTTGCCGAAATGGAGCAATCACAGAAGGACACAACCATAGCCAGTATCGCGTCTTTGATAATCTGCGCACTGATTTTCATCTATGGCTACCAGCAGACTGGCCGGCCAATCAAGGCGACGTTCTGCCTGCTGGTCGGTCTGGCTTATACGCTGGCGTTCACAACCGCCGTAGTCGGGCACTTGAACATTCTGACGATCACCTTTGTGCCAATTTTGATCGGTCTGGCGATTGATTACGGCGTGCACCTGATTTCGCGTTACGAAGAAGAACTACGCCGGGGCAAAACGCAGGAGGCCGCGCTGACGAAAGCGATGATTTATACTGGCCAGGGAATTTTTACGGGCGCACTGACGACTGCAGGGGCGTTTCTGGCGATGGCGTTGACCGATTTCAAAGGCATTCAGGAAATGGGAATTATCTGCGGCGGAGGATTAATCATCTGTTTCATTCCGATGATGACGCTATTGCCCGTTCTCCTTTTGCGGGGCCGGCAAAACGTCATCGACCACGAGCAAGGGAATATCGCCGAACGGCGCGCGCGAATTGAGAATATCTGGCTGCAACGGCCCATTGCCGTGACAGTTATCACTGTAGTTCTTTGCGCGGCAGCAGCGAGTCAAATGCGAAAGGTTTATTTCGATTACAACCTGCTGAACATGCAGAGCGAGGGGTTGCCGGCGGTCGAGTACGAAATGCTGTTGATTAATGCCAATAAACAGAGCACCAATGCTTCAAAATCAGTTCTTTTCGGCGCGGTCATTGCGACGAATCTCCAGCAAGCGGCGCTATTGGAGGAGCAACTGACGAACCTCCCATCCGTCGCCGGAGTTGAATCCATCACCAGATTTCTCGCCGAAGATCAAACTCGCAAACTCGAGATGATCCGGGCGATTAAACAAGATCTTTGCACAATTCATTTCCAGGAACAGGACCTCAACCCAGTCGATCTCCCTGAATTAAGCCGCACGCTCTATTCGACGGCCGGTTACCTCGGCAATGCGATTGAAGCCACCCGCAGAGATGAACCGGCTTTGAGCAAGCAACTAATGTCGCTGCAGCGTGCCATCGAGGAATTACGCAAGGAGATGCTCAAGGGCAAGGTGTCACAATCTCCGAGCAATTCGCTTAAACTTGCTTCATTCCAGCAGGCGCTCTTTGATGATGTGCATGATACGTTCGAGGCGCTCCAAAATCAGGATAGCTCCGGCCCGTTGCGGATACAGGATCTCCCGTCCGCCCTCCGGGACCGATTTATCGGTGTGACTGGCAAATATCTGATTATGGTGTATCCGAAGGAGGATGTTTGGAAACGCGAAAATCAGAAAAGGTTTATCGACGATGTTCAGAAAGTTTATCCGGGTGTGACCGGCACGCCAGTGCAACTTTATTACTATACCGAATCACTCCGCAGCAGTTATGTGGAGGCGGCCTATTATTCACTCGCCGCAATTGCGGTGCTGGTTTTTGTCCACTTCCGCAGTCCGCTTTCGCTTGCGCTCGCGTTGATTCCGGTGGCGGTTGGGTTTCTCTGGCTGGGAGGCATAATGGGGTATTTCAAGATCCCGTTGAACCCAGCCAATATCATGACACTTCCGCTCGTGATTGGCATCGGGGTGACCAATGGCATTCACATCCTCAACCGGTTTGCAGAGGAACAAACGCCGAACATTTTGGCCCGGAGCACCGGCAAGGCGGTTCTCGTGTCGGGATTGACCGCTATCGCTGGTTTCGGCAGCCTCATCCTCGCCCAGCATCGGGGCATCCGAAGCCTCGGTTATATTATGTCGGCTGGATTGGCGACTTGCATGATAGCAGGTTTGACCTTCCTCCCAGCGTTACTGAACTTGATCGTTCGAGTGAATAACGCCAAACGTGCGACCAAAGCGACCGTTTCATCCGAACGCCTAAAGTCATGAGAGTTCCATGCCAAAAAGAAAGAGACCCGGCGCCGATAATGCACGATCGACACCGAGTCGGGAGGAACCGAGGTAAAACCTCAAGTCTGAGAAATAGTATAATTCATTATTTTAGGCTGTCAATTGCTATATTTAAGCTCAAAACAGGGTTACGTTAACGTTATCGTAAACAATTCACGCCATCCAACTTTGCCTCGCGCAACCCCGCCAAATCTGCCCATCCTCGCTTGGTCCTGTTTGGGTTTTCACAGATTTTTGCTTTTGATGGTTGTCTGCCTCTTGGCGATGGGAAGCGCAGCCCGGTCAGAGGAACCGTGGCATGCGGGTCTCCTTTATGACCACTTTGACCTGACGTTGGCACCGACTGGTTCGGATATAGGACTCTGGTCGCGAACCGAGGCGTTTGGGCCGTTATTCTATTCGGAGCAACGGGAGACACGGCATACCTGGGCAATCCCGCCCCTCTTTTCGCACACCGAAGACTCGGGGACTGAATCTGAGGAGTACGACTTTGTATATCCGATCCTGACTTACGACCGGTTCGGGCAGCAATATCGCTGGCAAATTTTACAGCTTTTTAGTTTTGCGGGCGGCCCGAGCCAGACCGAAAAGGTTCGACGGCGCTTCACTCTATTCCCGATTTACTTCCAGCAACGTTCGTCAGAACCAAATGAAAACTACACGGCGATTGGACCGTTCTATGGCCATTTGAAAAATCGGCTTTTTCGCGATGAAATCTCCTACGTGATGTTTCCAATTTATAGTGAGACGCGGAAGAAGGACGTCATCACCGATAACTATGTCTACCCTTTGTTCCATCTTCGCCACGGTGACGACCTAGCTGGCTGGCAGTTCTGGCCTTTCGTTGGACATGAGCATAAGGAAGTTACGACGCAAACGAACGGCTTTGGGGATGTTTCGACCATAGCCGGCCATGATCGTCGATTTGTCATGTGGCCTTTTTACTACAATCAACACAACAACCTGGGCACAACCAACGAACAGTGGAATCAGGGTTCGATACCCCTTTATGATTTCATGCGTTCTCCATTACGCGATTCAACCACCGTTCTGTGGCCATTTTTCAGCTCGATTGATGATCGCGAGAAGAAATATCGTGAATGGCAGGGGCCGTGGCCGTTCGTTGATATTGCACGAGGCGACGGCAAACGCACGACTCGCTTCTTTCCTTTCTTCAGCCAGGCTCGTAGCCCCGGCACCAACGTTCCGCCTGGCGCAAGTGTAGCAATGCAGCAAAGCGATTTTTACCTTTGGCCCGCCTACCTATACAAGCGTTTCCATAGCGACCCGCTCGACCGCTCGCGCATGCGCATTTTCTTTTTCCTCTATTCCGATACGATGCAGAAAAACACGGCGACCGGCGCGTATCAGCGCCGTCGGGATTTTTGGCCGTTTTACACGCATAAACACGATTACAACGGAAACACGAGCCTGCAAATCCTTTCCATCCTCGAACCGTATCTGCCGCAAAGCAAAAGCATTGAGCGCGATTACTCACAACTTTGGTCACTCTGGCGCGCAGAGAAGAATGTCAGCACCGGTACTGCCAGCCAATCGCTTCTATGGAACCTCTATCGTCACGAGACCGCCCCGGAATCGAAACGCACCTCGCTCTTCTTCGGCCTTTATCAATCGCGTTCCGAACCAACCGGCAAAACCGTGCGCCTGTTCTATTTCCCGATTGTTAAGCCTGCGGGGAGTTCATCACCTTAGCTTCATTCATGAAACTCTCACCAGGGTAAGTCCCGCGTATTAGGACAGTTACACAATTGTAACGTTCCCGTCGTTGTCGGCTCCCGCCGGGATGATTTATGATGTCATCGTGCGGAAGAAGATTCTGGTGGTCGAGGATGATCCCGACTTAGTCGAGTTGCTTACCTTCAATCTGAGAGCCTCAGGCTTTGCCGTCGGCACAGCCGGGGACGGTGTGGATGCTCTCAAAAAGGCGCGCACCATAGTTCCGGACCTGATTCTGCTCGATCTCATGCTTCCCGAATTGGACGGCTTCGCCGTGGGCGAGATTTTGCGGCGTGACCCCGTCACGGCTGCAATTCCGATTATCATTGTCACGGCCATATCGAGCCAACTCGCGCGATTGACGGGTTTGGGAGCCGGTGCTAACGATTACATCACCAAACCCTTTAGCCCAAAACAACTTATGTCCCGTGTGAAGGAAATGCTGGCCCATCCGGTTTTGCAGCCTGTCTTGCCCTCGGTTCCTTAGGATCCCGAAAGCTTTCGGGGCCACACTGCCTATCCCGCTTGTACAGAATGGCGATTCAGGGTGCTACAAATTCAATTTAGATGTCAGAAGTCAGAATTGAGAATGAAACGGGCCAAAGTATTAAATCGGTAAGTCAAAATATTCCAACCGAAGCAACGAGGAACCGATTTCGGCGTTTCGAATGCTGGGATTCCTGCTTGTCACCGGCCCGTAACGCTTTTGTCACAAGGTCGCCATTGTCCCGGGGGGTCACCCATGGTAAGCAAATGGTGCGTGAGACCCAAGATCCTGGTGGTCGATGATGAGCCCGAGGCCGTTGTACTGGTTGACTTTAACCTCAAACAGGCGGGTTTTGATGTTGCGGTCGCTGCGGATGGCGCGGAGGCTCTGAAGAAGGCCCGTGCGCTCGTGCCAAGCCTGATTGTCCTGGATCTGATGTTGCCGGAGGTGGACGGTTTAGAGGTTTGCAAAATGCTCCGGCGCGATTCGGCGACTGGAAAGATTCCGATCATCATGCTTACAGCGAAGGCTGCAGAGATTGACCGCATACTGGGCCTGGAACTTGGGGCCGACGATTACATCACCAAGCCTTTCAGCCCGAGGGAATTGGTTCTGCGCATCAAAAGGATTCTCCAGCGCGGCCAGGGTTCCGACCAGGAACAGGAGCGCCTCAAATTCGGCGAGTTGTTGATAGACGGTCCCCGGCATCTTGTGAACTGGCGCGGAAAGAAAGTCGATCTGACCGCGACGGAATTTAAATTGCTGATGCTGCTGGCGCAGCGGCGCGGACGCGTGCAATCCCGCGATCAACTTCTTCGCGACGTGTGGGATTACCAAAGCGCAATCGATACGCGCACTGTTGATACGCACATGCGCCGGCTCCGCGAAAAACTTGGTCCGGCTTCGAAATTTCTCGATACTGTTCGCGGGGTTGGCTATCGTTTCGTCGAAGAATAGCCAGTAGCACGATTTATGCGCCTGCTCGTTCGCACCGGGCAATCGGAATCCCGGATTTGGGATTCGCCCGAAGCTTTCGTCCGATGTGGCCTATCTTGACATTTCTGGCTCTTGCCGCGCTCGTCATCGCGCATTTTTTGTGGCGTCGAAGGTTCCTCGAAGCGCAGCAGTCCGCCGAGCGCGAGATCGAAAGTCTCAAACAAACCCAGCTCGGCTCCTTCAATCAATTTCAGGCGCAGCAAAGTGTGCTCTTCGACAGCATGACCGAAGGGCTGCTGCTGCTGGACGAGACGGGGCGAATCCAATTGGCAAATCGTGCTTTTGCGGGGCTTTTCGGCGTCACCAACGATGTGCACCATAAGACGATTATCGAAGCCCTGCGTCTGCACGAATTGTCTGGCCTCGTAGATCAGCTAGGCGTTGAGAAGCATTCGGTTGAGCATGAACTGAGGCTGTCCAGCCCGGAAGAACGCTGGCTGCAAGTCAACGGCGCGGCGATTTTCAATGGCAGCAGTCAGCGGCACGGAACCATTCTTGTATTCCACGATTTGACGCGGCTTAAACAACTCGAGAGTGCCCGCAAAGAATTTGTCGCCAACGTGAGCCACGAACTTCGCACTCCTCTCTCGCTAATCAAAGGCTACGTTGAAACGCTCCTGGATGGCGCAAAAGATAATCCGCAGGTCGCCGCAAAATTCCTTCAAACCATCGAGCGCAATGCGGACCGCTTGAAGCTGCTCATCGAAGACTTGCTGACCATCTCCGAGCTGGAATCTGGCCGGGTCAAACCCAACCTTCAAATCGTCGCGCTCCGGCCCGCAGTGGACAAAGTCATCGACGACCTGAAGGTCCGCGCGGGGGCCAAAAACATGAACATGTTCAATCGCGCGCCGGAGTTGTCGCTCCGCGCGGATTCAAATCGCCTGGAACAGGTTTTAGGCAATCTGATCGACAACGCGATTAAATACGGGCAGCCCAATGGCAATGTAACCGTCGATGCCCGCCCTGCAGGAGATGGCCTCGTCGAAATTATGGTCGGCGACGATGGCCCCGGAATTCCCCGCGAGGCATTGGAACGGATCTTCGAGCGGTTCTATCGCGTTGACAAGGCGCGTTCGCGAGAGCAGGGGGGAACTGGCCTGGGCCTTTCAATTGTCAAACACATCGTCCAGACGCACGGCGGCAAAGTATGGGCCAAAAGCGAACTTGGCCGTGGGGCGAGGTTTTATTTTACCATGCCCCTCAACAGCGGCGTGCTTCAGCAACCATTGCTATGAAAAAAAGAGGGACCGCCTTACCTAGCGGTCCCCGGCTCACTTGAAACAGTTTACCTCCCTTGCATTAATTTTGGATCACGACGGTTACGGCTGGATGGCAGAGTCGTGAATGTCTGGTGACAAGGAACGCTAATCCTTTTGCTCGGCGAGCCACGATTTGAGGAAGGCCTGGCGTTGCTCGCTCGCGGCACGCACACCTTCGACGACGGAATTCAATTCGACGGGCTTCTTGAAATATTGAGTAATGTGGGCCTTGTTCTTCCGCGTGTTCCCCCATGACCAATCGAGCCCGCTGAGGATGATTACCGGAATTTCGCGGGTCGACGGTTGGGAGTGAAGGATTTCGCAGACGGAAAAACCGTCCATGTCCGGGAGCATCAGATCCAATAGGATAACATCGGGCAAAGCCGAACGCGCCATGTGAAGGGCTTGCGCTCCATTTCTTGCGGTGAAGATTTCGCAGCCCTCGCGTCCGAGATTGAATTCGAGGAGTTGAACGAATTCGAGATCGTCGTCCACGATTAAAACTTTTGGTTTCACGTCCGGAGGGTGGGATAGCGGGATGGCGTTTCGGAGGCGAGGAAGTGAAGAACGGGTCACACATTGTTCACGGGAAAAAACGTTGCACAGTTGAATCGTTAAAACGGAAGATACGACAGTTAGAGAGATGACATGGGCTTCAGAACCGGGCGGTTGGATGCGGAGATTGAATTCTTGCAGTTCTGAAGGATCAAATCGGCAATGCGCGCAGCGGAATCGGGGCGGCTGGCTTTTTGCAGATTCGCGCGCCACTTCAGCCATTGCCGAGCGCCGTCGGCGAATGCTTTTGCAACCAGTTCGGGGATTTCGTTCATGTCTCTGGCAACTAAGCCGCCGCCGAGCATTTCGATTAACTGCGCATTACCTTCCTCCTGGCCGGGGATGACCTGGTTGATAATCATCGGGCAAGCCGCGGCGATCGTTTCCTGGACGGTGGCACCACCGGCTTTGCCCATGAGAAGGTGGTGCGACATAAGCAACTGTGGCATTTGGTCGGTCCAGCCAAGGATTCGGACGCGATTGCCATACTCAATCAGTCGATGCGCGAGCCTTGTTGTTAGGGCAGCATTGCGGCCGGTGGTGATGGTCAGTTCGAGACCGGGGACTTCCAGCAATTTTTCGAGCGAGTGGCCCGCGCGAGACTTGCCGGTGTTGATTACGTAAAGGACCTTTGGCCGTACACCATTGCACGGGCTGGCCAGGGGAACATCCGCACCTCGCGCGAAAAGTGGGCTCACCGGAAAGCCCAGTGGTTTGATTCGTTCGGCACTAACACCCTTCTCGCGCAGCACGCTTGCGGTGGGTTCGTCGGCAACAACGAAGATGTCGCTCGGTGCGTGGAACCACGCGGCGCAGACGGAAATCGAGTCGGTGATTACGGTTATCAATTTAAACGAACGCTCTCGGTCGCGAAACAATTCGGCGAGCAGATGGCCATAGACTGGATAGGTCGATACGACGACATCAGGATTGGTTTTGCGAAGGAGATCACCCAGAGCGTTCCGCATCTTTCGCATCGAACGAATCTGCGGGACGAAAAGCTTCGGGTTGTCGAAGACAGCAAAGACACGAGACCAGAGCGCGGGCGCAAAGCGAACGATATTTTGGTAAGCTTTTTTCATCACGGCATTGAGCCGTGGGGAGGCGAGTTCAAAAAGGTCGAGAAGTTCCGTTGTGGTCGCATCACCGGACAACGCGATGGCATCGCGAATACTGCGGGCCGCGGCATTATGGCCATCTCCGAAACTGGCGGACAGGATCAGAATTCGTTTCATCAATCGCCGTCGGCAGCTTCGGCGGCCTCGACAGGCCAGGCAACTGGAATCCGGTTGGCCGGAAGAACTTCCTTCGCCGCCTCTTCTGATTCTGCTCGTTCGGAATCATGAAAATGGACCAACGAAATCTTTCCCGTAAAATCTTCGACGAGGGCCGTGCAGTTCTCGATCCAATCGCCGCAATTCATATAAATGACGTCGCCGACCTGGCGGATTTCCGGCCGATGAATGTGCCCGCAAATAACGCCGCAAGCCTCGCTCTTTCGCGCAAATTGAATCAAGGCCTCCTCGTAGTCGTTCACATATTTCATCGCTCGCTTGGCTTTCAACTTAATGTACGAGGCAAACGACCAGTAACCGAAACCCAGGATCCGGCGGACACGATTGACCCACACGTTCATATCCAGAATGCGCTCGTAGAGCGCCGAGCCGACGCGATCGAGCAACCGGTTGAAATGAGCCAGGCCATCGAATTGATGTCCGTGCAGAACCAGATAACGTTTGCCATCGGCAGCGATGTGCACAGTCCTTTCGACGAGGCGGACAGCGCCGAAGTTCAATCCGAGGAAATGCTCGAGAAACTCGTCGTGGTTGCCGGTAATAAGAGTGACGCTCGTCTGCTTGCGGTTTTTGCGCAGCAATTTTTGAATCAGCAAATTGTAGTCCTCGGTCCAGAACCATTTGCGGCGCAATTGCCAGCCGTCAATGAAATCGCCGACGATGTAAAGCTGTTCGCACTCGGTGTCGCGGAGAAAATCCAACAGCTTGCCCACCTGTGAATGCCGCGTGCCCAGGTGAACATCCGAAATCCAAATCGCTCGATAGTTCATGATTTCGCAGCGCCTTCAACTTTTGTCTGCCCTGATAACATCGCGCTTCGCGCGGTGCGTTGGCAACTATTCACAGAGGCCGTGAACAACAATTTACAATGCCGTAACGGGTTTGGCGCGAGTTTGTAACAAAAGCAGGACGTAATTCAGCCTTGGCGCAAACGAGGCCGGCCAGGATTGCTATTTTCTACAACTCTTCCGTGGCTTCGAACGTCAGTCCTCGGGTCGTTCGCCGTGCGGCGCCATTTTCACGAGCTTGGGATCGAATTGGCCAAGGACGCTAACGAGGTCTCTTTGAGCGGCCATCACTTCGCGGATGTTTTTATAGACCATGGGCGCTTCGTCCAGACCGGCCGAAATGAGCGTGACGCCCTGCTCGCGCAGGAAGGCGTTCACCTTTTTCCAATTGAACGTTTTGGTTGCTTGAGTGCGGCTCATGACGCGACCCGCGCCGTGCGACGCGGAATTGAGTGACTCGGGATTGCCCTTGCCGCTGACCACAAAACCGGGCGAGGCCATCGAGCCGGGAATGATTCCCAGCACACCGTGGCCGGCCGGGGTGGCCCCTTTGCGGTGGACGACGACTTCCTTTTCAACGCCATCGATCACATGGCGCTCTTTCCATGCGAAATTGTGGTGATTCTCCAAATCGAGCATGACTTCGGCCCCTAAATTGGAAGCGACGTGCTGATGAATCATGGCGTGATTTGCGGCGGCATAACGACCCATGAGTTCCATCGCTGCCCAGTATTCCTGGCCTTCTTGCGAATCGAGCGAGAGCCATGCCAGCCTCTTGAGTTCGCTCGGTAGATCGGGAAATTGGCCGAAGGCGATCTTGCTATAATGATCGCACACCGCTGCGCCAGTGCCGCGGCTGCCGCTATGACTGAGCAATGCGACGTAGGTCCCCGGTTCGAGATCGTGAATTTTGCCGTGGGCCGTGAACAGGCCGAATTCGACAAAATGGTTGCCGCTGCCACTGGTCCCGAGTTGTGACCAGGCGCGGTCTTTGTTCTGTTGGGTGACAGGACTGACGGACCAATCGGCATCCATAACGTCGTGGCGCCGACGATTCTTGAATGTAGCGCCAACGCCGAAGCGGGTCTCGGCCTCAATGGCGCGAGTGAGCCGATCCTGGTGCCGCTCGAGTTCTCGTAATGGAATATTGAGAACGGTCATCTTCATCCGGCAGGCAATGTCCACGCCGACCGCATACGGGATGACTGTATTTTCTGTCGCGAGCACGCCGCCAATGGGCAAGCCGTAACCGACATGGGCGTCGGGCATCAGTGCCCCGGCGACTGCGATGGGCAAGAGGCAAGCTCTTTCCATCTGCATGACGGCTTCGTGTTCGAGACCTTCGCCCCACCGGCGGTATTTAACCGGCTCGGTCCGCGGCGGCGGGGGCGCGTTGAGGAGCGCCTTGGCAAATTCGTGGCGCAACGGGTCGACAGTGAACGCGGAGGGATTGGCGACGACGGCTTTGACTTCTTCTTCGAGGCGAGATTTGTCTCCGCCGCCGAGAATGAATTTGCCGATGAAATCGGTAGCGCGCCGCGTCGCTTCACCGAGCGGAACGCCGAGACGGATGAAATCCTTGGTGTTCATTGAGTGCGGCAAAAAAAATTCGATACTATAGGTTACCGGTAACGTTGCATTAACGTTACCGGTAACCTACAGTAACCTAAAAATGTTTTCCGACAGAAATCAAGCGGCCAACAAACGGTCACGTTTTGAATCGATCATTTATTCAGGGCAAGTCTAGCCGCCGACGCAAATCACTAATCACCAGTTGCTAACCACTCAGGTGACATTTTCATTGCAGACTCTTCATTTACTTTTTAGAGTGCGGAAGAACGCCGCGCACGAAAGGCATATCTATGTATTTCGGTGTTGACTATCATCCCGAGCAGTGGGTCTACCCGTATGGAGGCACTGCCGACAATCCAGAAGCCGCCTGGGAACGCGATGCGCAATTGATGGCCGCCGCAGGCATCAACGTTGTCCGCATTGGCGAATTCACCTGGGGCATCTGCGAACCTGAAGAAGGTAAATGCGATTTCAGCTGGCTTGGCCGCGTGATGGATATCCTCGGTAGATCTGGCATCAAAGTCGTTCTCGCTACTCCCACCGCCGCGCCGCCCATCTGGCTTACCAGGAAGCACCCCGAGGTTCTCCCCATCGACGAACACGGACTGGTTCGGCACGAAGGCACTCGCCGCGCCGTTTGCCTCAACAGCGAAGCGTATTGGACTCACTCCAAACGCATCGTCGAGACCATGGCCAAGGCTCTTGGTAAGCACCCGCAACTCATCGCCTGGCAAATTGATAACGGCATCGGCGGCCATTTCACCGAGGCCAGCTTCAACGAAGATACTCGGCGCGACTGGCACGGCTGGCTCGAAGCAAAATTTGAGACCGTCGAGCGCATGAACGAACTCATGGGCTTGCGCCACTGGGGACAAGTCGTCACGCGTTGGGACCAGGTTCCCATGCCGATGACCGCGCCAACCATTCACAATCCTGCTCTTGTTCTCAATTGGTGCCGCTTTTGCAGCGATACCATCGTCCAATTCGTCAAAGTCCAGGCCGACATTCTGCACGAACTCTCTCCCAATTGCCCGGTTACCACCAATTTGCGCCCGCTCCTCCATCGTTTCGACCACTTCGATCTCGCCGAAGTGATCGACTTTGTTTCCATCGAAAGCGCCGGTGTTCTCAAGGCCAGGTCCGCGGATCTCGCCTGCGAAATCGACATGCTCCGCTCGCTCAAAAAGACCGGTATTCGCACACCCGACGGAGACAAAGGGTTTTGGGTCATGGAACAAAAGGCGGGGAACGTCAGTTGGCAGGACGTCAATTCGCTCGTCCGCCCCGGTGTCCTCCGCATGTTCACCTATCAGTTGGTTTCGCGCGGCGCGACGGCAGTCCTTTTCTTCCGCTGGCGTCAGCCGCGAATTGGCACCGAGAAATTCCACGGCGCGGTGCTCCCTCACTCTGCCCGCGCTGACAGCCGCGTTTACAAGGAAGTCGCCCAACTCGGCGATGAAATGAAATTGCTTGCGCCCGCTATTAAGGGCAGCTACGTCCAGGCCGAAACCTGCATTCTTTACAGCCACGACAATGATTACGCGCTGCAGCAACCGATGCAGCCAAACAAATACTTTAGCCTGCGCGATCACATCCTCCTGTTCTACTCGGCATTTCATGACCGAAATATCCCGGTCGATTTCGCCCGCCCGGCTGAGGACCTTTCCCGCTACAAACTCGTTATCGCCCCGTCGCTTCATCTCCTTTCGGGCGGTGAAGCCGATCGCCTCAAGCTTTATGTTCAGAATGGCGGCACCTTGGTTGCCACGTTCAACACGGGCCTCGTGGACGAAAATAACATGGCGCCTGACACCGGCTATCCCCACGACCTCACCGACCTCTTCGGTCTCGAAGTTCTTGAATTCGACCAACTCCCGCCTGGCGAAGAAAACCATCTCACTTTCAAGGGCACCTTCCCGACAACTCACCTTCACCCAGCGAGGCTGTGGTGCGATGTTATCGAGCCGAAGGACTGCCAGATACTCGCAACGTACGCGAAAGATTTTTATGCGGGCCGCCCCGCCATGACGATGCATACATTCGGCCTTGGCAAAGCCATCTACATCGGCACTCAAAGCCATCAGCATTTCTATATCGATTTGCTCACTTGGCTTCGTCAAATGTGCAATATTCATCCCTTGCTCAAAGTGCCAGACCAGGTCGAAGTCAGCATGCGACACAAAGATGATTCCAATATCTATTTTCTTCTAAATCATCAGAACACGCCATACCGCATCCAGTTTTACAAGCCCATGCACGATTTCCTCAGTGGTACAACCATTTCCGGAAACTTTGATCTCCAACCCCACGGCGTTCTCGTCCTCGACGAACATGCTGTCGCCCTCAAGACATAGTTCACCTTAACGATTTTGCCGACTTAAAGATTCAATGTCTTAACACCTTAACACCCCGTGCTCCCTTTCCCCTATCGCAACATTCCCCCTCTCGGTCCCGGCAAAGCCTCCTCGCGCCAGCGCGCCCTCGCGCAGTGGCGTGGCATTGATCTGGCCCCGCTTGAGAAGATGCAGGCGATGCGCGTTCGCCAAATCAGTGGTGTTTTACCAAAGGTCCTTTCGGAACTGCGAATCGACAGCCGCAGAACCGAGGCGGAAGTAACCAAAGTTTGGAACAACCTCCTCGACCCAACCATTGTCGCTCACGCCCAACCCACCGGCCTGCGCAAGGGCACGCTTTTCGTCGCCGTCGATAGCAACGTCTGGCTCAGCGAAATCGTCCGCTATCGCCGGAAAGAAATTCTCGATAGATTGCAGCACAGCTTCAGTCGCGATTTCATCACTAGAATCTCCTTCCGCGTCGGATGAACTTCTGTGAGGCAAATTTGAACATTTTGGTTGGCGCGCACGAATTCATTTAGCGACGAAGGGCAGTGGCGCAGAGGAAACTGACGACCTCCTAGTGCGGCGTCTCGGAGTGGGGAGAGTCCCAATGCCTGAACCGGTCGGTCGGCAATTGCGCGTCCTCGGGATAGATCAAATAGACCGCGTTGCGTGAGTTGGCCCAAGCGTAAATCAGGTTTTTTCGCGGGAAGGTTTTGCGGACGTTTTTGGAAGTGCCGGGGTCGTTTATGACGACGTCTCCGTCATTGGTGAACCCGACGCATACGACGAGGTGACCGTTTGGGCCGGGGCCTTTTCCACGAAGGCGGTCGTAACAAACAGAAAGGCCGACGGGCAAACCGCTGGCGATCCAATCCTCCAGTTCCGAAACATCGCTGAATCGGGTGACATACGCGCGCATGCCTGAAAAGGCGCCGGCGTAGGCCATGTTGAAGGGCCAATTGCCAGCGCCACGCCATTTCGAATCGTAGATTTCTTTGACGATTTCGGGCACGTCGTGATCCATGTCTGGCCGATTCAGTTTCTGTGACCAGTAGCTCATGATCATCGAGACAGTGGTTGGGCTGCAAAGCACTCCGCCGTCCGGATACGCCATTTGAGAGCGTTCAGGCACCGAGATGGTTTTGCCCCACGCGGCCTGATTCGGCGGAAGGTTCGTCAGTTGAACCTTAGTATCTGCCAGACTGACGCCGAGGAATTTCAACCCGAGGTTTTGGCCGGTACTGCCGCCAAGAGTGATGCGGATCTGCAGGCGGTCACAGGGGCGCTTTAACGTCAGCGTATCAGTCGAAACGTCGCCGTCATCATCTGCCTGGTGCGGGACGCTTTCGCGCGGGTGCCGGACTGGGTCGCGCGACCAGAGGCCCATGACGTAGTATTTTGTGGTGCGGTCGGGATAAATCGCACGGGCTTCCACTTTGAGATAAGCGTTCACCGGCATGTCGGTATTCCAGGAGGCTATCAGTTGATCGAAGTGGACATTGGCGGAAAGTTCCGGCGAGGTGAGAAGAATTTCGCCCGGGGCGTCGGCATTGGTTTTGTCGAATGAGGAGAAGCTCGAAAAACCGATAAATTGAGCGCCCCGGAACTCGCCTGCCATTGCAGGAGCCAGGACCCGCACGAAAACGATCAGGGGCAAAGCCATTAACAAAAGCGCTCGCATAGACTTCATTGCACTGGATCGGTTAGGGCCTTGCCCATCATTTTTATTAGAGGGATCGTACCAGCTTGGCGATTTCTTTGGGCACCCCGATCCGCGGGCAGAGTGATCTGATTTCACAATTGGGGCAATCCGGGCTACGAGCGTAGCAGCGACGACGGCCGTGCCAAATCAGCCAGTGACTGAACATAGTCCATTGCTCCCGCGGCACCAAGTTCATCAGAGCCAATTCGATTTTTACAGGATCTTTTTCTTTCGTGAGACCGAGACGTTGCGAGAGGCGGGCCACGTGAGTGTCCACCACCACACCAGTATTGATGTTGAAGGCATTTCCGAGAACGACATTGGCCGTTTTTCGCCCGACGCCGCCAAGTGTAATTAATTCCTCTATCGTCTTTGGAACTTTTCCACCGTGTTTCTCAACGATGTTTTTGGCCGCTTTGGTAATGCTCTTGGCTTTGTTGCGATAAAAACCAGTCGATTTGATTTCTTCTTCGAGTTCAGGAAGCCGGGCGTTAGCGAAATCCTGGGCGGTGCGGTACTTTTTAAAAAGCTGCGGCGTCACTATGTTCACACGCTTGTCAGTGCATTGCGCGGAAAGGATCGTGGCGATCAGCAGTTCGAGGGGATTGGAATGATTTAGTTCGCAGTGAGCATCGGGATAAGTCTTCTGCAGGCCGGCAATGATTTTCGTCACCCGCGCTTTTTTTTGCTCGATGGATTCTTTGGGCATTACTTGGGAGATTCGGCGGATTTTGCCGTAGCGTCGGGCGCGGCTGGCGCTTTTGGGGCAGTCTCGGCGCGAGCTTGCCTGGGTTCGCCAAGTCGCCCATTCGTCCACTGATAAATGTATCCCGTCTTGCTGAGGATGGTGTAGCCGAAAAGAAGAACGAGTGCCGCGATGATAATTTTTGGCCAAGGACTTTTCTTATCCGCGAACGGATCACTCATTCGATCGAGGTGAACGCCCGGCGGCAAAGCTGCGACCTGGGTGAGAGACGCGCCGAAGGGAATGTTCATGCGGGCGCGTGCGTTTACCGCCCAGCCATTGGCATCCAGAATTGGACCGAGATTGCGTTTGCGCAGCTTCAGCCAGGCAATGATCATCGAGGGAAGGGAAATCAGCAGAATCAAGCCGATGAACACCAGGGGTATTTGCCACATCGGCAATCGCAGTATTCCCGTCGCCAGGGAAGCAGCCGCGCCACCAATTGCGCCGACGGCGACGCCCATTGCGGCAACCGTTCCGACGTCGACCTTTTTCTGCTCGGCGGCTTTGGTCCTATCTGCGATCAGATCGGCCCGACTCATGTTCGCGGCGGCCTGAGCAAGTTTATCTGAGGACGAAGCATCTGCGGCTGCAGCGCGTTTGGCGATTTGTTCCTCGATGGCCCGCACAAATTTCTTGTAAGGCGACCAGAAAGCCTGCCGGATACTAATCGGGTTATCCACGATTTTGCTGATGCTCGCGTCCCAATCGCGGCCTTTGCGGTCATAGAAAATTCCGTTGCGGCCAACCATGAGATTATCCGAATCGCCGTCAGTGAATGCGGCAACAATTTGCATTTTCTCGCCCGTGGCTTTGCGAACGCAATCGCAGTAAGCGAGATACGTTCCCGCGAGGCCAGCCATAAGGGCATGGCGACCGGCGTCGTCGACCGTGAGGCAGAGATCGCAACTCCGTTGATCGAGATAAAGTGTGCCGGCCTGGAAAATCGCCTTGTCCTTGCGACGATAGAAATCGCGAAAGGAGACGAAATTATTCAACAACTGGTAGAGGTCGCGATGATAGCGAACGAGTCGATCGACCGCCGCAATCCCATTGGCTTCGGGTTCGAGAGCCTTATCTTTGGCGATCAGCGCAGCAATTTCCTCCTGGCTTTTGCCACCCAGAATTTCACGCACGCGCTTAATGCCGAGTTTTTCGACGACAGCGCCCTTTTTTACCGCCGTCCAGGCTTCGTAAGCCGCGAATTTGGAACGGATGGTGGCCCAATCCATTTCGGTAATGGCGTTTGCGCCGTTAAGGAGCGGCTTTACAATAGCCCTTTCGAACTTCGCCATTGCGTCTGCCCATGCGGGATTGACGCCCTCGCGAAGCGGCAGCGCTTTTCCCGCAGCGACCTGAGCGAGCGGAAAGCTGGCAATTTCAGCCGAGGCAAGCGTTAGATCTTTCGCGGCGAAAGTGAGGTATTCTTTCTCTTCGCGATTCAGGGCGCCGACCGCGCGCGGATCAAATGCGGCAAGACGGCAACGAGTGAAATAATCTTCGATCTTGTTTTTTACGGCTTGGAAGGCGGCAACCGCGGTTTCGGTTGATCCATCGAATGGGAAAATCGACGGGTCAGCTTCGGCGAGTTTCCACCAGTCGGAAAATAATTGGGCCTCGGTAAAGAAAATTTTCGACTTGTCCATACTTAAGCCGACTTTGGTCGACCTGTCTGGCTCCCCGCCGACACAGGAAATAATGTCAGTGATGATTGCCTGGAGCGCCAGGTCCTCAGCCGCGTCCGGAGGAATGATTCCATCACCGTTGAAGCGCGTTTGGGCGAAGATTTTGGTTGTGTCGGTGGTGTCTTCGAGGGTGATGGAATCGACGTCCTTTTTACCAAGATTGGTGAGGATTTGACGAGCAGACGATAGGAGCTGTTTGCCTTCAGCGGTGGCGTCGTTAACGGCACTCAATGGAAGGGACGGAGCGCCTTTGAGCAGGTCGTCGGGGTTTTTGAGGCAGCTTGCAGCCCATTTGGCAGCAGCGATAACTTCCGGGACGCGGATGCGGCCATCTTTGTCGGCGTCAATGAGAGCAAGCGTTTTGGAATCGAATTCGAGGCCAGTCGTGGGACAGGCAAGGGCGACCCAGAGTTTTTGGTCGAGCTGATCGAGATTGGCAAGGTCAGCCCCGGTATCGAGTCGGACCTGGTCGAAACCGCCGGCCCGAAAGAATTTCCAGGTATGGTGATGGTTCATGAGAGTTTATGGTTCCTGATCTATGAGCTATGATTTCAAGCGTCCAGCGGTTTTCAATCCTAAAGGAGAATCTCAAGGGTTAGAACTTTCACCTCCGACCGGCCAAGGATGAGCGCGGATCGGCGGTAGTTTCCAGCGGTACAGGGATGGACAAGGCCTGCATGGCCCTGGATTCAATGGAAAGTGGGTCATAAAAGAGGCGTTAGTTGGCGTTAGTTACCGTTAATTAGCGTTAGAATGGGCATTTTTCTTTTCATCGCCGCCGCGCGCCCCATAGAGCAGGCAAGACGGACATTGAACCTTGAACGTTGAACCTTGAACGTTGAAAGGGGAGGGGATGGTTGGATTTGGCACGACCAGGCACGATTAGCCTGGACTGGGCTGGACCCGCCCTGGCTCGAGCGTGGCAAAGGGAGGGGGCTTGCGGACATAAGAATTTGTCTTTGAAAGCCTTTGAATTGCTTTGAAAAAGGGAGTTTTTGCGTCATTTTTGAATTTTGAATTTCGATTTTTGATTGAGCGGACCCTTCGACTGCTCCAGAGCGAAGGCGTGAGAAGAAGTCGCCCGCTGTTTTGCTGGTCAAGGCAAAGATATCAGGCGCCGTTTTGAATGCGGTTTTCATTTTTTATTTGTGGCGAGCCGATTCAGGAACGTCTCATTGTGCGACGAGTCGCAGAAACTGTTAAAACAGTTGATCCAGCTCCTGGTCGCACGGAGCACCTCGCTGCCCCGAAAGCTTTCGGGGTAAAAAAGCGAGGTGTTAATGAGAGCCACTCTAAATCGGCCGGCGTTAGTTTTTGATTTTGTGTTTTAGCGTTTAGTCATTTTCATACGCGAGGATGGTAGAGGAGGGGGTAGGACAATTACGGTCTAACCCCTAACTAAAAATTCGATGAGGATGGATAAGGTGAGCTACTGGACAATGGCGGAGGGCCAGTCGAGCGCGGGAGGAGTTATTGAACCAGATCGTCGTTTGATCGCCGATCACAGACGCGGTCCCAAGTCGAGCGGACTGCGGGCCTCCTTCAGCGTCACGCTGGGCACAGACCAGGTCGATGGGCTTGAGGCACCTGGGCTCGTTCGAGCCGTCTTTCATAGGCTTCCCACGTGTCTCTGGCAACCGGCCGCATCACGAGGTATATGGCCGAGCCAGGGGAAGGCCGCAAGCCGAAAACTCCCGTAAAAATGGGCTTTACAGTCGGTTCAACCAGGGTGAAGATGCTATCGATGAACCCAACGGATTCATCAACCAGCCGTTTGGATATCACCCCAAGTTGGGTGGATATCCAGATCTGTATAATCACTTGTTATGCGGCCACCTGAGCGACGCTTCCCGAAAGTCGCGGCGGACGGATCGTTTATCATCCGCGTGATCTTCGCATCTTCACCGGGTGAGCCCACCGAGAATGTACAGGACTGGCTCGCGGCGTATATCGGAGATGATTCGGAGTGGCACGCGTCTGGCCCCTCGCGACCGTTTGCCTCTTATTTCAGCGCGCCGCCCAAGGCTGAGCTTGGTACTGCAGGCGAACTCACCCTCCTGCTGCACGGCGTGAGCGACGAAGCCGAAAAGCGGTTTTGGAAAGATTGGTACGCCCGCCTCTGTCTTGACTTGCTTAAGCGGTTCCCTGAGGCTGGCGAGGTGGCTCGTGTTGAGAATGCGCAAGCAGCATAACCACGGCCTGCACTGGACGCGGCGATGAGCATCAGTTTACATATCGGACGTCATTGGCGCCGCGCCAGTGAGGCCGAGTATTTGCCGGTAAACCCAACAGAAGAACAGCACCGGCAAACGCTGCGGATGAGCCTCGCGCTCTCCGCATCGGGGCGATGGTTCATCGCCCATCTCTGCACGGGACGCCGTGCATACTCCGCCTGCGACGGCAGGCATCACGCGCCGCGCCCGTTGGTAGCGGCGCAGTACGGTTTGAGCGGTCGGCTCCCTCCGCCCGGCAAACCAGGCGGATGGAGCCGCCCGGACTTCGGTCTCCTGTGCTATCATAGCCTGCGACGTCCGGCGGCTCATCCGCAGCGTTCGCTTGGCGTATGAAATTGATATGCTTGATGCTTTTCGTCTCCGCGCTGGTGAGATCGAGTCCCGCGCAGGAATTCAATGCAAAGGTTTCGGCCCAGGAACGACAAGTAGGCGCAAATAGCGACCAGAAGTATATCCTCATCGAGCATAAAGGACCCAGGCAATCAGACGAGAAGCGCGGGCTGATTTTGATTCTACCGGGAGGGCCGGGCAGCAAGGACTTCGTCCCCTTCTGTGCCAATGTCCTGACGTTATGGGGGATTCCCACTAATTTTGTGGCCGCCGAGCTCATCGCTCCGCAGTGGAGCACAAACAAGGACAGGATTGTTTGGCCCGGCAAGTCCTTCCCCGATCCGCGTGCGAAGTTCGCAACCGAAGATTTCCTGGCAGCGGTCATCAACGATGTTTCCGGTTTGCGCAAGATCGATGAGCGCTTTGTGTTCACGCTAGGTTGGTCATCGAGCGGTCATGTTCTCTATTCGGCTTCTGTTTCCAACGAAAAGGTGCGAGGCTCGATTATCGCCATGTCCCGTTTTCTGCCGGGCACATTTCCGAACCTTGAGCAGGTGCGTGGCAAGAACTACTTCCTTTACCATTCTCCAGAAGACCAGATATGCCCGTTCGCTGAGGCCAAACTGGCGGAACAGACTCTCAAAGAACATGGAGCGAACGTGAAACTTGTAACCTATAAGGGCGGTCATGGCTGGGTGCCAAACACGTATTATTGCGATCGGATCAAGGAAGGTATCGAGTGGCTCAAGGGCATCAATAGCGAACCACACGGTCCAGCGAACGGGAGCCAGCCGATTCGCCCAGAGACAAATCGAACGTCATCGGCGGCTGGCTCCCGTCGCTGACCTTTGTGTTAGGCGTCACCACACCACCACTATGAGCTGGAGAACCGGGAGCAAATTGTTCATCGAGATGTGGCCGTTGATTCAAGCCAACATCACCGACAAAGAGGAGCGCATCGAGTTTACTGGCGAGCTGCTCCAAGTGTTCGCAAGGCAGGACATGGATACTTGGGAGGTTGAGGACGTTCATCCCGACATCCGGGCCGCGATGCGTCAGGTCGGCATTGATATTGCCGAACCGGACAAATACAAAGGCGACGATGACGCCTAACCATGCGCTGCAGCGAACAGCGGTGGCCCGTCGCGGTTGCAATCGCCGCCCCTTGTGGCCGCCGTCGCTGAGCTTGGTTCGTTCGCCGGCAAAGAAGAAAGAAGATTGGAACCGGCGAACGCTGCGGATGAGCCTCGGTCTCTCCGCAACCGGGCGATGGTCCATCGCCCATCTCTGCACGGGACGCCGTGCATACTCCGCCTG